>Ga0325404_1000110_pt1 | contig 75443 bp, 45 predicted proteins | sample PopdelMetagenome_18_FD_205664 | JGI IMG/M metagenome (GOLD analysis project Ga0325404, IMG submission 205664) | Populus deltoides microbial communities from Bellville, Georgia, United States - Xylem-Control-R1 | ecosystem: Host-associated > Plants > Phyllosphere > Stem > Wood/Secondary xylem...
TTACAAAGGGTAGGGTATATGGTGCACCTCGTATGCCAAAATCAAAAGTTAGTACAAGCTCTTCATCACATTCCTACTCGGTGGAGTCATCATATCCCAGTTCATCGTATCGAGCATTGCAAAAGGAGATAAAGGATAAAGAAGAGGAGATAAAGAAAAAAGATGATTTTATTCTTGAAATGAAACGGCAGATGGATTCCATGAAAGAATATCTTGTGAACAATCTTGGATACCATGGTGGGACATCAAATATTGATCAAGGTATGCCACCACCTTTGACTCCATCAATACCGCCACCTATGGCTCCTCAGATAATGACACCTATGGGTCCCGCATCTCAACCAATTTTTCGACCTATACCTCGACCTTTATATCCTGATCAAGCTTGTGTTGATCCACAATATCATGGTTCGTCTTCGCAACCAGCACCATGATTGTATCTTTTGTTGTTTTTTTTTTATTGTATTTGAACTTAATTGTATTAATGCAAGTTTAACTAAATTTTTATAATATGAATATTATTTTTATTTTGTTTTTTATTAATGATATAATTATTTTTAATATTAATTAATTTATGTTGGTTATATAAATTCTACAACTTTTAAAATATCCATAAATAAATTAAAAGTCATTTTAATAAATAAATAAAAATTAATTTAATAAAAACAAATGCAATCACCAACAGATTCTCCGTTGGTGATTGCAACTGATGCATGAATCAGCAACGAAGAATCCGTTGCTGATTTACAAAACTAGCAACGGAAAATCCGTTGCTGACAATTAGCAACGGATTAGCAAAACTAGCAACTAGCAATGGATTATTCGTTGCTGCCAAATCAGCAACGGATAAATCCGTTGCAAAAAAATCAACAACGACAAATCTGCATCGGATTTTTGCCGTTGCTGATTCCATTGCTAAATTGTTTTAGCAATGAATTTTAGTATTATTTACAACAGAATCGTCCGTTGCTAATTACTCCATTTTTTAGTAGTGGAGGGGTAACTTGTTGAAGAAAGCTTAGTACAATGGAAGCATCTTCCAACCGATGATGCCACCTGGGAGCTGACACAAAAATTGCTGGATAAATTCCCGCTTACAATCCTGGAGGACAAGGATCCGCTGAATGGGGGGGGGGGGGGGGGGGGGGTTGTTCAATAAGGACCCACAAGCCAAATCCCAGGTATTTTGAGAATGAGGGGACGTAGGCTTTGCATGCGAGTAGCAAGGCATGATGCGCATGTGGGCAGTAAGGACATGCATTGTGCATGCTGGATAAGGCTGGATTGGGGAAGACATGCATTGCATGCGAGGAAAACGTGCATGCGGGAAGCAAGGAATGAGGCTGGAATGGGTCTTTTACAGTTGCATATATTATTTCTGTATTTTTATTTTTGTTAGTACGTGTGTTTATGTTGTTTGACATTATCCTTTATTTTCAGTTTTAAGTACACGGGTTGTTAAATGGTTTTACTATTTAAGCAGCCAGGAATTATTAATGGATATAAAAAAGTTTATTCAATCTATGGTATGTTCTCACCCAAATAAAAAAAACATCATTTTAGCGTTTAAAATAATTATTGGGCCTATCACCTTCAAGCAAAGATTATCATACACAAGTAATTGGTTTTATTTTTCTTTTCTACTTATTTTCTTGGTTTGTTTTTTGTCTATGGTTTCAGTTAATTCTTCTTCTTATTCACCATTGGCTGTTGTTGTGGTTTAGACCGAAGCGTGATGACGAATTCTGTATAGGGTTAATGAGTCTCAGTTGGAATCGATGGAGGCTGCGTTGGTCGTCACTCAGAGTGACAATGAAGAGGAGGGAGGCAAATGGGCTGATTCGGTGCTGGATCATGACTTGGTGACTGATAGTGGCTGAAATGGTTTCGCTGCTGGAGAAGCTCCCAGTGCGGTGTTGCCGACAAGAAGAAATAGTTGTCTTGGGTTGCTGCCGCTGTGAGGTGATTTGGTGGAGTCTGTGGTGGGTCTTAGCTAGAAAGGAGAACTATGATAAGGCCGACAAAGCTGCTGTGCGGCTAGAATAAGGAGAGAAGGTTGAAGAAGATGGAATCGGTGGAGAGCAGCTGATTTGCTCACGATGGAGTTTTTTTAGCTGTGGCCGAGAGAGGAAGAGGAGGGTCAGGTGAAGGCTTTGTTGGAGATGCTAAGGTTGATGGTGTGAAGGAGTGATAGAGACGACCTTCAACAATGAGAACAGGAGAAATAGGCTAGTGTGTGGTGGGCCTCTCTAATGTTTCGGCTGGCCTTGTGTGTGCATTTGTTTTTTTTTTTTTTTTGTCTCTCAAAAATTCTCTTGATATACTCTTGAAGTGATTTTTTTTTCTCTGCCTATCAAATTATAATATTTCCAAATAAATATAAATATTATTTAAAAAAATTAATTTTGATTTAAAATTAAAAATATAAAAATTAAATGAAAATATTCTGATAATTTTTTTCAAATTAAAAATTAGAAGAAAAAAATAAAAAAAAACAATATAGTCCTTAGTTTTCTCACAAGTTGTTGCTACCCAATTTTTGACCCATCTTTTGATAATTTTTTAGAAAAAAAACCAAAAATAGCAAAGAAACAATGAAAACCCAAAAAATGCATTTTTTGATATATTTGCATCGTTTTTAACATTTTCAACGTCATCTCAAAAGAATTTAAATTTTCAAAGGTATTTGAAACGCGTTCAACATTTAACGCGTAAATTTTATGATCATTGATTTTTCTTGTTGAGTTGACGTTGATATTGCTCGCTTTCAAAAATACAAAAAAAAATAAGAAAAATCAAAATTTACAAAAAAAAGAGAAAAAGAGAAGGAAAGGAAAGGTTGAGGGACTAGTTTGAAAACCTAGTAAAACTTTTCCTATAAATACCATGCTATACTGATTTTGTAAAGGGGAGAGGGGGTATTTTGTAATTTGGAGAGGCAACACAAAAAAGGGAAAAAACCTAACCCTAAACCTATCTAACCCAAAACAGCCGCCCCCCTCCCCTGGGATTTTCTTCTTCCCCTCAGCAGCCGGCCGTGAGACAAGCTGATTCTCTTCAACCACAGCCGCCTCACCATTTCCTCAAGCCCCCTTTTCCCCGGCCAAAACCAGAGAACAAAAAGAGCGGCGCCCCTCCCTTTCCTCTCGTCTTCCCCCATTTTCAGGCTCCCCAAACCAGCACCACCCACACGCCCGACCATCTTCCTTCTCCCTCCTGACCCATCAACACCGAAGCCCCCTTTCCTCGGCAGCATCTTCTTCTTCGGTCTTCTCAACAGCAAAGGGCCAGGTCAACAGCGCCTTCTTCTCCCTTGGCCGACTACCAACAGCAACGGAGAAGCAGCACCCACAGACCAGCTGATCTTTGCCGTCAGCAGCAGCATCGCCCACAGACGCGGGGTGGTCCGCCTTCTCCCTCCAGCAGCGTCTGCAGATCTGCCCTCTAGCGGCAGCCCCGACACGGCGGCGCCCACAGATCCAGCGCCATTTCCAGCCGAGAACCAGCCAACCACCGCTGCCACCAACATGAGTGAAGACCGTCAACGCAGCGACCACCACTGACAGCTCCCCCAACAACCGTCGGCCATCTAAAACAGAAGAAGAGGAAACAAAAACAATATGCAGAGAGGAGCAGATCTAGACTAAAATGGATTGAAATCGACTGTGTTGGGTTTTTGTTCTTTTGCAGGTGACGGTGGGTGTCACCACCGGCAGAGAAGGGAAAAGGAAAGGAAGCCCACCGGTTTTCCGGCCTATCTCACGGCGGCGCGTGAAACCACGCGCCGCCACTGTTCCTGCGGTGGCAGAAGGGCTTCCCTGCAATTTCTGGAGTTTAGGGACTATTTTGTAATTTTTAAATTATGTAATGTAATTTTTGTTTAGTGTTTATTTTTTTATAATTTGTAATGTGATGTACAAAAACACAAAAAAAAAAAGAAAAGAAAGAGAAAATAATAATAGAAAGAGAGATGTGTGTGTGTGTTTGTGTATTTTTTTTATGTATGTTATTGAATCAAAAGATAAAAAATGAATTTAATATTTTAATTTATATGCTCAAATATCTAAAGGACAGATAAAAATCATGTTGTATTTTCCATAAAAATGTAGAACATGTATCTACATATATTTTGGGAACTAATAACTGATTTATTAAAGCCTTAGATTTGGGCTAAAATTTTATTTTTTTAATCACATCGAGTCCACGAAGCATGAAAGTGAATGTGTGGTGTGTATTTTGTTTATGAATTTTTTTTATGATAAAATTGCAAGAATAAAGAAGAATTTAATATTTTGGTTTGATCACGGTAAAAAGGATTATGAACTTATACGTAAGTTGTATTTCTAATACCTGATGAAAGAACAAAAATTTTAAAACTTTTTTAACACATCAAAGCCATGAAGCAACTTACCTTAGGTAGGGTGCGTTAAGGGTGCTAATATCTTCCCTAACCACAACCAGTCCCTTACTCATGAATCTCTGACAAGACCAGTACATCCGGTTTCCTAGTAGCCTGCAATCAATTACTAGGTGGCGACTCCCAACGATGTAATCAAGCAAAACGAGAAATGGAAAAATTGTCAACCGATGCCGCGCGGATTTTGACGTGCGACAGAATGGCGACTTCGCTAGGGAAGGTACTGTTTCTGACAATATTGGACTAAACTTTGTGTATTTGATGTGTTTAAGTTTTTGCATTTTTATCTTGTTTTATTTTTGTTTTATCTATGCATTTTTAGAATTGTTTCATGCATCACCTATATTTGTTTTTGAAAGAAAACATAAGATTCTAGGTTAGGTGGGGGACTAGCAGCTTACCTTATGACTTTTAGTCAAGGTTTAAGTTTGTGTAAACCCCAACTCATCGTTGAATGCTTAGACCGGTAACAGTTGGTACACGTGCCATCTCATTGCCTGCTGGGCCCCTATATTGCCTTCAAGAGGGTGATCACTGGGACAACGAGAGATCCTTTTTAGAGACCAAGTAGTAAACCTACCATTTGTCTCACGTAAAAAGATTAGAACCTGCCTTTAGGATGTATGTTTCGTACACATTGTCTTGCATCCGAGCAAACCCTTCTTGAAGCATCTTGAACTCAAGACTTGTGGGTGACACAATGACCGTCGCTTAGAAAATTTTCATTGTAGAGTTTGTACAAGAATCAAGATTCTTGTTTCATCATGCAAGAGTTGCGATCATATGTCACCCCTAGAAGGGTCAGTTCATCATATAGATTACATTTCATACATTTATCATGCATGTACTGGGATGAAAAATAGGTCCCCCACACAAGATGTGTTACACGCGAATGAAGAAAGATGATAGAAGCAAAGAAGTTGTCAGATAGAGGCTCATTATCAAAATGAAGTTGAGAGCATCAAAGGTGAAGTAGCTAGACTCAGATCTCCCTGAACAAATGTTGAGCATCAAATGGAAAGAGAATATCTGCACAGTCTTCTGTGGGAACACTGCTTGTCCACGTCCCATTGAAGCTGCATCTCTTCTTTTCAGCCAGGAACAACAACAACAATGCCTTCATTCATCAACTAATAACAACCTTTGTTCTTGTTCAGTTGCATTGTTAATTGCTCATCACCTCCACATCTTCCAATGGCACCAAATAACTGTTAGCCTTTTGTGCAAGGTGCATTAGCCTTCTTTGAAGTTACCCCCACTGTGAGCCCAATTCCAGTGCAGTATCACATGATTAGACACTGAACCTCTACGTGGCAAAGCTCTCTCTATAGAGATTTGTTTGTGGATCTGCTAGTGGGGAATGCAAGAGCGGATGCAGTACTTTCATACGCTACAAAACTGTCTCATCAGTTTCAACATCGAAACACTGGAGTAGGCAGAAGAGTTAGACCTAGTCTGAAAACATGAGTAGCCAAACTTCAACGTGGCAGAGCTCTCTCGGTAGGAATCTGTTTATGGATTTGCAAGTGAGGAATCCAAGAAAGGATGCAGTAGTTTCAGATCGTCTACAATTTTCTCCTACCAGTGTTGGAATTAAAACACAAAAGTAGGGAGAAGAGACAAACGTGGGCTGAAATACATGAAGAAAACTGAAACTTCAACAGAGCAGAACTTCCTCTACAGGTGTTTGTTTGCTGCACTGTCAGTGAGGGATCGAAGAGGAGACAAAGGAGTTTCAGATTCATCAGTTTCTCCTCCAATAAAAACAATGCATCATTTCACACATTGACAGTGATAGCGCTGCATGATTCTATGCACTGCCAAGATTACCTAGCTGTTGGAAGGTTTCCAATAATCCACAAACGACGACAACAACATGGGAAGATTGGCATGATGTTGTGAAGATTGTCGAAAGAATTGAACGAGCCATGCAGAAGTGAAAGATTGAAGGTTCTGCCATGAATTCCAGAACAATGAAGAGAGTTGAATCAGAAGATGACTCTCAATTGAGAAACCTCAGTTATTTTACCTAGTCAAGTCTCGCTCAAGCATCAACTACTCCAATGTCTTTGCCAAAGATAGACATTCCTTTGCCATGTGGGTTTATTTACCAGCATCTGCCAGATTCCAGACTTTTGCCTGACTCTAACAGATCCCATGCAACCACCGTTTTCTAGGTGGTATAATCCAGACAAGAGATATGATATCATGGTGGGGTCCTCAGCCATTTCAATTGAACAGTTGCAAAAATTGCAAGAATTGAGTCCGAAAGTTGGTGAGCAAGAGACGAGTTGAATCTGTGAAGGAGGTTGTCATTGGCTATATTGACCCCCGAGCATCTTCAGAATGACATGTGATCGAAAATGCTTGGTAAAACACAGATATTGCAAGAAAAGCTGATTCAAGAATGGCGATGAATTGTCAATCATATTGTTATGGAATTTTGCATTTGGTTTTGGGATCTCATCTCATCCTTCAATGAAACATGTCTTGTTTTTGTCTCTTTGTTGTTTTGAAATCAACAGATGTTTAGCATTTTATTCTGACAAAATATTTTGATCAATCTCCAACATGTGATAAAGGTTAATCAATCCTGAAGATTAAAAGTGTTTTCATTATAGAAATGACTTGATGATTGTTGAAATGACATGATAAACAACAAGAGGTGACCGAGCAAATTTTAAGCTCACATATAAAATTGAACCACACATCATATAGCTAGGTTTTAGTAGTATGCATAATGACATATAGTGGATTCGGTAGTTATGGACTCGTGAATCATGATTCTTACAAGTCCCAATCATTACACTGGACGAGGTCAAAATTTATCGGTTCTAACCGACCTTGCTTGAAATGAGAAAAGGCCATCTTTGATATCCCTTCACTTTCTGAAAATCATATCCCTTGTAGTCCCATTTTGAGCTGGATAGAATATCCTTTCAAAAAGAAACCCTGACTAGGATCACACCCCACACTGGGGGCAAATGAGAGATATTATGAAGACACTGATATGATTAATGGATAAAAGAAAGGCTTAGAACAAAAGTTCAATGATTGAGAAAGGGCTAGAAGAAGAAAAGCCATAGATTGAGGGCCATCCAAGAGAACATTGAGGAAGGTTACGTAAAAGCAAAAAAAGAGTGGAATGGAAGGAGAATGCCTATCAATTCTAAGAGGGGCAAAAGAGGTTTCAATTGAAGAAAGACACAACAAATGCCAAAAGTCAACACTAAAAAAATCAAGTTTCATGTCTTTTAGTGTGTCTAGGAAAGCCTTTAGTGTCTTCAAAAAAAATTTAGATTGATTATTCATCATAAAAAAAGTTGGATTTACATTATGACCTATGTTAATAGAATTCTGATCTTTGAGATTAACAAGGTTATATGTCACTTTCTCCATAATGATAACAAGAAAGAGAGTTGATGAATAGTTAATGTTGATCCTAGGTCTTTGAAACCCTCAAACACCTTTTGAACTTGTGAAATCCTTTCTTTCATAGCTATGAACCATAGCCTGCATCACGTGCTTTTAAAAGCCCTTTTTGATCAAGTAAGCAATTTGAACCGATAAATGGCGCTCTCAAAACTTAAAGAGCTTCTCCATAAGGGTTGTGGCTTCATGGATTAAGCTACTTGTTATTATGCATGCTGATAAAATTGGTGCAAAAAAAAGAAAACAATCTTTCTTGATGAATACTCAAGTTTTGACTTGAGTCTTTTGTTTCTTGAAATTCACAGAAGGTCACCTCATCGCAGACCGTCAAAAGATATACCCAAGATCAAAGGTTAAAACTGATACAAAGAACCATGAAAGAAAAAAAGCCATTTTAGTCTTACAACATGTCAAGTTCTGTTTTCAAAATACATGACAATCAAAGGACTGTATATTTCGAATAACGTGTGTTAGGTCTTTGATCAAAAAGCTTGATTTTCAAAAGGTCTTTTCAAAAATTAACATCTCTTTGATTTCATTTCAATAAGACTTGAATAGACATGATCTTTGAAAGATGAGATTTGATTCCAAAACAAGGAAGATTTGTCAAACAAGAAGAACATCGATTGAATTTGCAAAATCCCTAACAAGAATGACATCAACACTTCTCGACACTCCTTGAAAAGTTGACCACCTGGGGCAATACAATGGACCCTGAGAAGGAAAGCAAAAGGTATTCAGATTAGCTGGGGCAAAGAAAGAATCGAATGATGAGTTAGCGAAGTCCATCAAAGTCATTCCTGGCGATCATAAAAACCATTTGGTTATAGACAGAAGAATGAGCATGTTCAGATCATATTAGGGGCAATGTTGTTCAAAGACAATCCATGATTTAGTGAACTTCAGTAGCAATTGATGGGCAACGCTGCATTTGAAAGATATTTTCATATCTTCATCTTGGTTTATCATCCCCAACATAGCTATGACTTTTGAACGATGTTATCACAGTCGCATTTGAATGAATGTTGGAAGGATGCACCCACTAAGACTGACTGTGGGGCCATTTGTTTTGAAGATCAAATGCGCACTTCACCGCATGAATATGGGTGATGAACATCATTGATGATGCCAGTGCATTTCTTTTCATGATCCGATTTGACAAGCTGAGAGGAATCCATGGAGAAGAACATTGAGTTTACAACGATGAGTTTTTTATTGCAAGCTATGAGATGCATGTCCGGATGACTTGGCAGTTTCCAAGAAGGTTGATGATAACATATACTTGAAAAGTATTGTTTCAATTGGAGGCAAGGTCATGACTAGTTGACAATCTTGATGGGTGTTGGCATGAGGCACACATCAGAGGATACTTCTGAGAAGAATCCAAAAGAGAAAATCCTTTATGATGAATCAAGCAACACCACACTTGGGGGCAGAGTCAAGCTTGATAAACAACAAGAGCAGTAATCGTCGTAGACAACTCGAGATGGGCACTGCACTTACATTTGAGTGGAAGGCTAGCATACGAATGAGCCAGTACATGGGAAGAGCAAAGAAGGCTTTGGTTAGCAAACAAAGGCACCCTATGACGATGGATCATCTAAGGGGGTAACCTATATTTCACATCAGGTAAGGATGCATGCATGTCATCTAACCTCAAAGCATTGCACATACTTGTGATTTGTTACAGAAAGATCCTCAATGAAGTCCATGCAAGATTGTGGACAAAGAAAGAATCATTGAGTTGAGGATGACAAAGAATCGGTTTAGATCCTGGAACGAGAAGAGAATGAGATGAACCCTGCCAGTAGGAGAATCTCAAAGAAACGAAGAGATTAACCCCGTCATCAAGAGGAGTCTTCAAGTCAACCTGCAACCAGAAGATGTCAAGTTTCTCAGCCTTGTCCTGTCAGGACTACTCCAACCAAGTCTTTTTGCCATGTAAGTCACATTCTATCTTTGGGTAGGTCACCCGTAACAATGAGACCATTTTTTTAAAAAAAAAACAAAACATCATTTTTTCTGGGTAGGTCACCCATCACAATGAGACCACCATCTTCCATTTGGGTAGGTCACCCATTATAATGCGACCACTTCATATTTTTTCTATCTTCCACCTGGGTAGGTCACCCATTATAACACGACCACTTCACATTTTTTTTTTATCTTCCACCTGGGTAGGTCACCCATTATAACGCGACCCACTTCACATTTTTTCTATCTTCCACCTGGGTAGGTCACCCATTATAACGCGACCACTTCATATTTTTTCTATCTTCCACCTGGGTAGGTCACCCATTATAACACAACCACTTCACATTTTTTTTTATCTTCCACCTGGGTAGGTCACCCATTATAACGCGACCCACTTCACATTTTTTCTATCTTCCACCTGGGTAGGTCACCCATTATAATGAGACCGCACTTCACATTCTTTCCACCTGGGTAGGTCACCCATAATAATGAGACCACTTCACATTTTTCTCATCTTCCATCTGGGTAGGTCACCCATTACAATGAGACCACTTCATATTTTTTTCTATCTTCCATCTTGGTAGGTCACCCATTATAATGAGACCACACTTCACATTCTTTCCATTTGGGTAGGTCACCCATCATAATAAGACCATCATTATTTTCCTGGGTAGGTCACCCATTACAATGAGACCATTTGTTACACATTTTTTAGTTTTGATTTAATAAGGTCGCCAGATGGGATCTCATGTAGCTTTGGTTAAAGGGAATCGCCAAATGGGATTTCAGGTTGACCAAGCTACACACATTTTTTTAAGTTCCAGTTGAATGAGGTCGCCAGATGGGATCTCATGTAGCTTTGGTTAAAGGGAATCGCCAGATGGGATTTCAGGTTGACCAAGCTACACATATTTTTTGGCTCTGGTTAGAGGGGATCGGCGAAGGGATCTCAGTCTAGCCTAGCCACGAAGATACTTTGGTTATGGTTAAAGGGGATCGGCGAAGGGATCTCAGTTTAACCTAACTGCAAAGGATTTTGGTTCTGGTTGGAGGGGATCAACGAAGGGATCTCAGTTCAGCCTAACCACAGAGGATTTTGGTTCTGGTTAGAGGGGATTGGCGAAAGGAATCTCAGTCTATCCTAACCATACACAGGAGTTTTAGTTCTGGTTGAAGGGGATCAGCGAAGGGGTCTCAATTCAGCCCAACCACACAGATTTCGGTTCTGGTTGGAGGGGATCGACGAAGGGATCTCTGCTCAGCCTAACCACAGAGGATTTTGAATCTGGTTAGAGGGGATTGGCGAAAGGAATCTCAGTTTTTCCTAACCGCACACAGGAGTTTTGGTTCTGGTTGAAGGGGATCGGCGAAGGGGTCTCAGTTCGGCCCAACCACACAGATTTTGGTTCTGGTTAGAGGGGATTGGCGAAAGGAATCTCAGTCTATCCTAACCATACAGGAGTTTTGGTTCTGGTTAGAGGGGATTGGCGAAAGGAATCTCAGTCTATCCTAACCGCACACAAGAGTTTTGGTTCTGGTTGAAGGGGATCGGCGAAGGGGTCTCAGTTCAGCCTAACCACGCAGAATTTAGCTTTGGTTAAAGGGAATCGCCAGATGTGATCTCAGGTAAACCCAATCAAAAGGGCAGGTCGCCCGTGAAAATAGACCCGTGTGAGTGTGTGGGCAGGTCGCCCCTGAAAATAGACTAAAGTGAGTATGTGTGGGTAGGTCGCCCGTGAAAATAGACCAGTGTGAGTTTGTGGGCAGGTCGCCCCTAAAAATACCACTTTAAATATGTGTGGGCAGGTCGCCCCTGAAAATAGACCACTTTTCTTCAAAAGGGGCAGGTCGCCCAAGATAATGAGATCATTTTCCATTTCTTTTCTTTACAAAGCTTACTATGCAAAACATTGAGGAGTTTTGCTTCGTAAGCATTGTAAAGAGGGGGCATCTGTTGCTACCCAATTTTTGACCCATCTTTTGATAATTTTTTAGAAAAAAAACCAAAAATAGCAAAAAAACAATGAAAACCCAAAAAATGCATTTTTTGATATATTTGCATTGTTTTTAGCATTTTCAACGTCATCTCAAAAGAATTTAAATTTTCAAAGGTATTTGAAACGCGTTCAACATTTAACGCGTAAATTTTATGATCATTGATTTTCCTTGTTGAGTTGACGTTGATATTGCTCGCTTTCAAAAATACAAAAAAAATAAGAAAAATCAAAATTTACAAAAAAAAAAGAGGAAAAGAGAAGGAAAGGAAAGGTTGAGGGACTAGTTTGAAAACCTAGTAAAACTTTTCCTATAAATACCATGCTATACTGATTTTGTAAAGGGGAGGGGGGGTATTTTGTAATTTGGAGAGGCAACACAAAAAAGGGGAAAAACCTAACCCTAAACCTATCTAACCCAAAACAGCCGCCCCCCTCCCCTGGGATTTTCTTCTTCCCCTCAGCAGCCGGCCGTGAGACAAGCTGATTCTCTTCAACCACAGCCGCCTCACCATTTCCTCAAGCCCTCTTTTCCCCGGCCAAAACCAGAGAACAAAAGGAGCGGCGCCCCTCCCTTTCCTCTCGTCTTCCCCCATTTTCAGGCTTCCCAAACCAGCACCACCCACACGCCCGACCATCTTCCTTCTCCCTCTTGACCCATCAACACCGAAGCCCCCTTTCCTCGGCAGCATCTTCTTCTTCGGTCTTCTCAACAGCAAAGGGCCAAGTCAACAACGCCTTCTTCTCCCTTGGCCGACTACCAACAGCAACGGAGAAGCAGCACCCACGGACCAGCTGATCTTTGCCGTCAGCAGCAGCATCGCCCACAGACGCGGGGCGGTCCGCCTTCCAGCGGCAGCCCCGACACAGCGACGCCCACAGATCCAGCGCCATTTCCAGCCGAGAACCAGCCGACCATCGCTGCCACCAACATGAGTGAAGACCGTCAACGCAGCGACCACCACCGACAGCTCCCCCAACAACCGCCGGCCATCTAAAACAGAAGAAGAGGAAACAAAAAAAATATGCAGAGAGGAGCAGATCTAGACTAAAATGGATTGAAATCGATTGTGTTGGGTTTTTGTTCTTTTGCAGGTGACGATGGGTGTCACCACCGGCAGAGAAGGGAAAAGGAAAGGAAGCCCACTGGTTTTCCGGCCTATCTCACGGCGTTCCTGCGGTGGCAGAAGGGCTTCCCTGCAATTTCTGGAGTTTAGGGACTATTTTGTAATTTTTAAATTATGTAATGTAATTTTTGTTTAGTGTTTATTTTTTTATAATTTTGTAATGTGATGTACAAAAAGAACAAAAAAAGAAAAGAAAAGAAAGAGAAAATAATAATAGAAAGAGAGATGTGTGTGTGTTTGTATATTTTTTTTATGTATGTTATTGAATCAAAAGATAAAAAATGAATTTAATATTTTAATTTATATGCACAAATATCTAAAGGACAGATAAAAATCATGTTGTATTTTCCATAAAAATGTAGAACATGTATCTACATATATTTTGGGAACTAATAACTGATTTATTAAAGCCTTAGAATTGGGCTAAAATTTTATTTTTTTAATCACATCGAGTCCACGAAGCTTGAAAGTGAATGTGTGGTGTGTATTTTGTTTATGAATGTTTTTTTATGATAAAATTGCAAGAATAAAAAAGAATTTAATATTTTGGTTTGATCACGGTAAAAAGGATTATGAACTTATACGTAAGTCGTATTTCTAATACCTGATGAAAGAACAAAAATTTTAAAACTTTTTTAACACATCAAAGCCATGAAGCAGCTTACCTCAGGTAGGGTGCGTTAGGGGTGCTAATACCTTCCCTAACCACAACCAGTCCCTTGCTCATGAATCTCTGACAAGACCAGTACATCCGGTTTCCTAGTAGCCCGCAATCAATTACTAGGTGGCGACTCCCAATGATGTAATCAAGCAAAACGAGAAATGGAAAAATCGCCAACCGATGCCGCGCGGATTTTGACGTGCGACACAAGTTAACAAATTGCACCTTCAATTAAAAATCAGTCCATGATCTTTTAATTTAAAAAATTAAATTAAAAATAAATAGGTTTAAATTGAGTTATAGTCGTTGTCGTCTCTTTACAACGCTTATAGTATAAAGTATTGTAAAAAAATTTATATAGTAAGCTTATAAAGAAAAAAAATGTGAAAGTGATTTTTTTCTTGCAAAACTTTAAAGGTACTTATTTGAGAGACAACCTTCCTCGAGAAACACTAAAATTTTAAAATTGGTCATTTGACAGGCGATGTACATTGTCAATGAATAACTCAAAGATTTTCAGAAAATGTATAATTGTTTTAGGCAACCTACTCGTGTTGAAAAATTCAAAGATTTTTTTTAAAAGTGGTCTAATTGTTCTGTGTAACTTACTCGTTGATAAAAATTACAAAGATTTTTCAAAAATAGTCTAATTGTTTTAGACGACCTTCGCAATGGTGTGAAAAATTCAAAGATTTCTCAAAAGTGATTTAATTGTTCTAGGCGACCTACTCGTTTGTAAAATACATGAAAATGATTTCAACATTGGTCTTATTTTCCAGGTGACCTCCTTGTTCGTGAAATACATTAAAGTAATTTGAACATTGGTCTCATTTTCTAGTTGATCTACCAGTTTGTGAAATATATGAAAGTAATTTCAACAGTGGTCTTATTTTTTAAGTGACCTACCCGTTTATAAAATATATGAAAATGATTTCAATATTGGTCTCATTTTTCAAGTGACTTACCTATTTGTGAAATACATGAAAGTGATTTCAACAATGGTCTTATTTTTCAAGTGACTTAACCATTTTTGAAATACATGAAAGTGATTTTAACATTGGTATCATTTTTCAAGTGACCTACTTGTTTGTGAAAAACATGTAAATCTTTCAACATTGATCTCATTGTAATAGGTGACTTATCCAAGCGAAAAATATAAAGATTTTTTAATAGTCTAATTGTTCCTGGTGACTTGCTCGTTGGTGAAAAACAAATCAAAGATTTTTCAAAAATGATCTAATTCTTCTATGCGACTTGCCCATTGTGGTAAGAATTTCAAAGATTCCTCAAAAGTAATCTAATTGTTCCAGTCGACCTGCCTGTTAGTGAAAAATTCAGAGATTTTTTAAAAGTGGACTAATTGTTTAAGGTGACTTAAAATTTTTCATTAGTATTTTGAAATTTTGCAGTTTTGAGATGACTTGCCTTTTGATGGACACCACCATAGATTTTTCTTGTGAATTTTTTGCAAAAACATATTATTCAATGCTTTGAAATTAGATGATATGCATGCATCTTTACTTGATTTGAAATATAGGCCCTCATTTCTTCTTAGTCTCTTTGTTGCTTGATTTGGTAAGGTATGCCCTTTCTGATTTGAGTCCTCTTGATCACTTAGCTTCTAACCCATTTGAGTTAGCTTATATAAGTCTTTTCTAGAGTATTCGTAATTTTACACAGCTCAGCCTTTACGGTACTCATCACGATCCATTTACTTGCTAGAAAGTCTTTGTCTCACTGATCATTTTGAAGGGATCATTTATTATTACCTTATCTCACTACTAGCAATATTTAGTGTCAATAGTTATCTTGAAAGGGTCAAAGTGCTTCTTGTAAACAAAAATGTCTCATTATCTCACTACTAAAATCATTATCATTTCACTATTGCCTTGAAGGGATCTAATCCTTCTAAATACAACATTGCTTCTAACCCACTCAAGTTAGCCTATATAAGTCTTTTCCAGAGTATTTGTAATTTTAGACGGCTCAGCCCTTACGGTGCTCATCACAACCCATTTACTTGCTAGAAATTATTTGTCTCACTGATCATTTATTATTCCCTCATCTTACTACTAGCAATATTTAGTGTTGCTAGTGATCTTGAAAGGGTCAAAATGCTTCTTGTAAACAAAAATGTCTCATTATCTGACTATTAGAATCATTCTTATTTTATTATTGCCTTGAAGGGATCTAATCGTCTTCTAAATACAATGTTAGCCCCTTGTTTTAACCATTACCCCTAAGTATGCTTTGTTAGTGACTCAGACAAACAATGGCTTTAAACAGCCTTTCTGTAATATCCTAATTACTCAAAAGCTGAAGTTGATGGTATTTTCTTTTATTTCACCATCATTGCTTCTTATAGGTATCATCATTTCGTATAATACGATACTCATAAAATCTAGAATTCAACATCTTAATAAAAGAGAATTTGCAATACAAGCACCATATCATTATATTTATATATTCATAAATTTACATTCCTATTTTGATATAGTTATCATTACAAGTCTTTATAAGAGTATCGAACGATAATTTCACAACTAATACATTTGTTCAAACAAAATACATAACATCTTAACATATGGATACATAGTTTATAACAAAATATATGAACCCGTGAGACAAGATTCCTACACACCTTAATTGTGTGACGTCCCTGTTACAACACAAAATGGATAGAAGAATTATAAATAATTTAAACATGATAATAAATATTTAAAAGATTATTATCACTACTTTTCGTTAATAACCTAAATGAGTATATTCCTTCCTTTACCCATTACATACATAATACAAGCCTTATTATTTCGTCAATTGTATTATCCTTACTCGTACGTTCCAACCTCTCCATAGGAGTTGTAGGGACCGGAGTTAATACATTGATCATGGTTAAATTACTTCACTTTACACTGATAATCATTTACGGACACCATTAACCACAGTCAATCGCATTACTCAAACCCGGTCATCCAATTCGAATGCCACTAGTCAAAGCTAAGTCGTAATACCCAACCTGGTCATCTATATTGGATGCCACTGCTAATCATAATATCCAAATCCAGTCATCCATTTCGGATGCCATTAGCCGAGGCTAATCACAATATCCAAACTCGATCATCCCTTTCGGATGCCAGTAGCCGAAACTAATCACAATATCCAAACCTGGTCATCCAATTTGGATGTCATTAACCAAAGCTAATCACAATACCCAATCAAACATTCCATGAACAATTTAGTAGTCACAATGAGATAGAACAATTCTTTTATACGACATCTTTTCACAGATTCGATATTATTTAAGAAGAGGGTGAAGACTACTTACATGTTCCTCCTGTGGGGTGTCCTCGTCTGGTCAAAGGTTCAATCCTGGTCGTACCGCCTAACACATGAAATGATCACTAATTAGCATATTCACATTCAGTAAACACATAAATCCAATGCCATGAATACACATGTTCACATTCAAGTGCTTCACACATCATATAATTATACAATGAAGGCTATCATATCAAGACACTTTTCTTAATTTTAAACGTGGGTCATCCATAGACGTCCTAAAGTTTAATTCTTGGGTTTCGTAGCGAGTTAGGTCAAATCAACAACGAAATTATCACTAGAATTATATTATTTCTGACATGGAATTTGTAAATGAAACTAAGTCGTTGCTGTCACAGAAAATCATCAGCAAAAACTATGTTGGTGACACAAAAATCATCAGCAAAAACTAGGTCGCTGATGACACAAAAATCATTAGTGAAAATTAGGTCGTTGCCGACCTAGAAATTGTCAACTAAAACAAATTTCATGACTAACGCAATGAATCTTCAGCGAACATAATCTATTGTTGATTTAGAAATCGTCAGTGAAAACTAAGTCGCTACCAACCCAGAAGTTGTCAACGAAAACTAATTCTATGGTTGACGCATGGAATCGTTAGCGAACACAATCTATTGTTGACTTAGGAATCGTCAGCAAAAACTGAGTCGCTGCTGACCTAGAAATCATCAACGAAAACTAATTTCGCAGCTGACACATGGAATCATTAGGAACACAATCTACTATTGACCTAGATATCATCAACAAAAACTGTTAAAAAAAAAAAACAAAGTCATAAACAACCACATCATCGCTACTGATTTCTGAATCGACAACAACACAGCTTTCGTTATCAATTTCTGAATCGGTAATGAATCAGTTTTCATTGATGATTTCTGAGTCAACAATGGTTGTGTGTGCTGATGAATTCATGTGTCAGCCATGGCTGTAATATCCAACAGAAATCCATGAAAGAGTTTAGGGGAGAAAATCAGCCTGCCTTAAGGAGTTAAAAGAAGGGGGGAAATTGGTTTTAGAGAAACCAAAGCAGGGACAAGAACACATTTAAACCAACCCTAAACACCCCACCTCATTTAGGAGGGGTATAAATGTAAGAAGAGAGAAAGGGTGACCCTTGCTCTTCCCCAAAACTAACTAGCTGCATGCAGCAAACCCCCTCCCTCTTTCCCAAATAGAAGACCCCCAACCCAGCTGCATGCATCCCTCTTGAACCCTAGAGAGGAAATGAGAGTTAAAGAGTACCGAAAATGGTTGAAACCATAACAAGAGAGGGTGTATCACAGACTGGCTAGTGTAGCTAGAGAAGGAAGGAAAAACCAAAACCAGAGGATGAAAAAGCAGAAAATCATGAGTAGAGGGGGGGCCTAAAGCTACTGAAAACAGTAAGGTATAAACCAAATCTTTTCCCCACATGTTCTTGAGTTCTTGGAACCCAAAGGAAGAAGAAAGCCATGAGGGAATGCCCATGATTTTACACTAGCTGCTAAGGGAAAAACTAAACTAAAAAGGAAGATAATAATGGGCTGAATAAGGGACCTAAAACCAGAATATACAATAAGGGAGATGGATGATTTTGAAGGTACAAACCTAGTTAGATGGCTGACCATAATGATGGTTGGACAAACCATGAACTTAGGTGACCAAATGCTTGAAGGATGACCTTGTCAAACAAAATACATAACGTCTTAACATACGGATACATAGTTCATAACAAAATATGTGGACCCACGAGACGGGATTCCTATGTACCTTGATTGTGTAACGTCCATGTTACAATACAAAATGGATACAAGAATTATAAATAATTTAAACATAATAATAAATATTTAAAAGAATATTATCGCTACTTTTCGTTAATAACCTAAATGAGTATATTCCTTCCTTTACCCCTTACATAAATAATACAAGCCTTATTATTTTGTCAATTGTATTATCCTTACTCGCACGTCTTAACCTCTCTATAGAAGTTGTAGGGACTGGAGTTAATACATTAGTCATGGTTAAATTACTTTGCTTTACCCTGGTCATCCTTTACAGGAAATCATCATCAAAAACTAGGTCACTGGTGATACAGAAATCATCAGCAAAAACTAGGTCGTTGGTGACACATAAATCGTCGACAAGAACAAATTCCATGGCTGACTTATGAAATCATCAGCGAACACAATCTATTGTTGACTCAGAATCATCAACGAAAACTAAGTCATTGCCGACCCAGAAATCATCAACGAAAACTAATTATGTGGCTGGCATATGTAATTGTCAGCGAACATAATCTACTGTTGACTCAAAAATCATCAACGAAAATTGAGTCGTTGTCGACCTAGAAATCATCAATAAAAACTATGTCGCTGCTGATTCAAAAATCGGCAACGATGAATGAGTCATTTCTAGTCTTACTTTTTCCCTAGGCTAGGCGTAAGTTCTACGCTAAGCTTTCCCCCTATAACATACCCCAACCTGGTTGGACATAGACCATTATCAAATCACACCTAATTTATCATAAGGTTATCAAGCAATACGCAACCAAGTCTCAACATGTATATATATTTTGCAAAGGTTCTCTTAACCATTATTTCAAAACTGGAACCTAATGTTGCCACAATCATACATGTTATGTTTTCAATTCAATCATGCCAATTTATCAACATAAATCAATTGTTAATTCACATTATGCAAGAGTCTCATTTCCATCTTATGTCTTGTTTCTTTAAGGGTGTTCATCATGCAAAGTTTCCTTCATGATTTTCCCTTTTTTTTTTTATCGAATATTGTTGTCCATTCTCTTCCAATTTACAAATGCAATTCATCATTTCTATCACAAGTATATTTACAACAACATGCTAGAATAACACCTTCACTCACTTGGTTCATAACAATGGAAATTCATCAATCACATAAACAAGATCAAAGCATTAACATAGTATGGTTCCTGTCTAAGGGCTTAACAAGATTACAATTCTGCACATTCCATCATTTCATCTCACTTTCACACAAGCTCTTCAATCATGTATGCATAATCAATACATTAACATAAACATGAATTTTATTTCCGCTCAAACATGTCTCTATGAGTTTAACAAGGTAGCAATTATGAATTTTATCATTTAATTTCATCTCTTTTCATTATCTCCCTCGGTCGGTCTTTAGTTAAGGTTTGTTCATCCATATTCATCCTTTTTTTTTTGTTAAAGGTTCTAGAATTATATCCACCTTCAGCCCCATTCTCTTCAATCTTTCTATCTAATCCTTGTTAATCATAGGTGTAAGAACCCTAAGTCATTCCCTTACAGTTTCCTTCTCCCTTTTGTCTTGAAATCTCAAAGAAACAAGGAAGTGATGTTGTTCTTACCTTACGATTTGAAGTAGCCATAGGGTAGGTTTGAGTAGTTTTTCTTCCTCTTTTCTCTCGATTTCTTCCTTCTTCCTTTTGTTTGTTCCAGTCAACCCTATAGGCTCCTTCTTCCATGTTTTCGATTTTCTCTCCTTTTTCTAACTCTCCACTCACTCAAACACTTAAGGAAGATAACATGCAAGATGGTTTGGTTAGGTTTTCTTATTGGGAAGGGATGGTTATTGCAGCTAAGGCTGCTAGCTAATTTTTAGGGAGAGGAAAAGTCATTTATATTTTCCTCTCCTATATTTATACCCCTCTTAAATGAAATGGGGGTATTTGGGTGTTGGTCAACCTTGTTCTTATTGGGTTATCTTACGGCTGGTTACCACCCCACATTTCCCACCTAGGATAGGTTGATTTTCCTCCCCCAAATTCTATATAAAGTAAGCTGGTTTGTTTCCTTTAATTCTTCCATAGCATAGGTCAACCTAATACTATCTTTTTGTTGGGTTTTACACCTCTTTGCTTTGGCTTGGTTTAGTGAAGAAATCTTTATCACAAATGATTTTTAAAATCATGAACATTTTATGTTTTGAGAACAAATATTGTTCTAAAATGAGTTTCAAACATATAATTTTTAAAATCTTGGATTTTTTTTTAAATGAATGATTTGTTCTTATATCAGTGAGATTGAAATTGATAAAGGTACATGATGAGGTGACCTTCTATTTTTATGGGTTTCAAAGCAAAAGGCTAAAGTAAAAGCTTCATGTTTTGTTTGAGAAAAATCTCTCTTTTTAAGCACTCATTTTATTAGCATGAATAATAATGAGTGGCTTGTTCACAATGTCACCACTCTTATGAAAATATTTTTTGTATTTTGAGAGCATCATTTATTGATTTATGTTACTTGCTTGATTAGAAAGGACTTGTAAAGACACGTAATGTAAGCTATAGTTCTTGATTATGAAAAAAAATGATTTATAAAACTCAAAACATGTTTCAAGGTTTTAAAGACCCAAAATCACTATCAGTTGGTTAACTCGTTTTGCCCTTTAATATTTTTTTCTTTTTGTTGTTTTTCTTTTATTTGCACTTTTTATTGCTTTGATGGGGTATTTTCATTTTGTTTTAACTGTCATTTTTGCTTTTAATTTGGGCATTCCTCCTAGCATTGAAGTTTATTTGGCTTTTTTTCCCTTTGGCTTTCTCATGGTTTTTTTATCAATTAATGAAATTTCACTTGCTTTTAGTATCGAGTGTGATCCTAGTTATGATTTCTATGAAAGAAAAATATTCAGGTTAAAAAAAACTACAAGGGATATATTCATTTTATAACGTAAAAGAAATAACAAAGATGAAATTTTCTTATTTCAAGCGCAAATAATTAAAAGCGATAAACTTTAACCTTATCTAGTGTAATGGTTTGGACTTTGCAAATAAATACATTTCACAAGTTCATGAACAACGAATCCATTACATAATATTTTTTAATTCATTTATTTTTGGAGTTTGGTCACTTCAATAAAGAAGTTACCTGACTCATATGTTATCCTATAAAAAAATGTTAAAATATTATTTTAAACAATCATCAAATTATTTGTAAATCAAAAGAAATTTATTTTTTTAAAACTCCACTATGAAAAAGATTTTTCTGAAAAAACAAAAACAAGCCACGTTTATGAAATTTAATGAAAAGAACTTTTATGAAGGCCAATTTGACAAAACTTCCACCTGAAAAGGCCATTGGTCATCGAATTATGATGGTGCCAAGAGTGACACCATCATCTCATCCCCATATTGTTTGTTATTAATGAAGTTAGCCGAGCTGAGAAAATAGTTGGAAAAACTTATTGATACTAGATTCATTTTTCCTTCAAAGCTTTATGTAGTGTCATTTTGTTTTAGATAAAAAGCAGATGGAAGCCTAAAGATGCATGCCAATTATCAAGCATCGGATAAGACTACAATAAGAACAAATATTTGGTTTCTTATATTCAAGACTCGATGAATAGATTGAGCAAACCATTCATCTTCAAGGGAAGGTTTATGAATCCTCATTTCATCATTTTTTGAAAAATAAATTATTTTAAATTAATATTTTTTTATGTTTTTAGATAGTTTGATGTGCTGATGTCAAAATTAAATTTTAAAAAATGAAGAAAATTATTTTGATATATTTTCAAATAAAAAACACTTTAAAACACAACATATATCACACTCTCAAACAGACACTTCACACTTCACGAAACTACATTTGCAACCGGGTTATTGGCAAATAAAAATTGTTGAGGAAGATGAACACAAAAACTACTATACAAGGAAGTTTTTAGCTATGCTTTTGGTTAACAAATGCAATTTATATGTGGTAATTTATATGTGGTTTGGCCGGTTATAAGTCTAAAAACTTAATTGTTTTTTTATTTTAAAAGTGTTTTTTAAAAAAATTAAATTTTTTTATTTTTTTCTTTGCTTTAAATTAATATTTTTTAATGTTTTCATATTGTTTTAATGTGCTAATATAAAAATAAAAATTTATTATTTTAATATATTTTTGTGCGAAAAATATCAACACACCTATACACCTATAGAAGAAAACAATGATAATTGTGGTCATTTTTTGCAATGCGTTAACAGGTCTCTTTCACTTGCCACAAATTTCCTAGTGCATCTAAAAACACTCTTTTTTCTATAATATACTACAATGAAATCAACGTATAGATGGAAGCATGGGAGCCAACATGAAGTCTTTGAAAACTTGACTTCAAATCTCGGCTAAGAAATCCGTGATCAATTTTACGTTTAAGAATGAACTAAATAATACCATCTTTCCAACACACATATATATAAAAAATAAAAAAAAATCTGTCACTTGGCAAGAAATGTATCAGAAAGGTTCTCACCAATAACCATCACAGTCACGCTCACCTGTCATGAACTATTGGCACCATACATAACATGAGAGGCGAAAATGTGAAAGATGTAAAGGCACCAAATTCTCTCAGCGAGTTCACCTACACATGAATCATAAGTCCAGTTACTAGCTCAACGTTTCCTCTATGATCTATAAAACATTAACGTAGATTACAGTAATGGAAAAGGCCATAAGAATTCCAAGAAGACACAGCTAAAATGTTAAATGAAAACTCCTCTATGATATATAAAGACTAAACATGGATTACAGTAATGTAAAAGGCAGTAAGAGTTCCGAGAAGACAAAGCTAAATGTTATATAATGACGAGTCAACTACATCTCAGTCACATAGTGGTTGAGGTTAGCTAAAAGAATTCTTTTCTTTACAGGAGAAAACAAATCCTTTATATAGACATCCGTACATTACAAGAAAATATGAGACATCTGTATTTATCCTTGTACAGTGTGGTATTTCTTGCAGCATTTGTTCGTAGAAAAGTTTTGTTAAGTAAACCTCCTTTACAAATCCATTTTTTAATCTGCCCCCCCCCCCCCCCCCCCATTTTACAAGACATGAAAATGGCAGTGCTAATGTTATGATGATCACATATATACTACCTCGTAGTAATAGCATCAAAGATAGCATCCACTCTAAACATGGCAAACCCCTTGCATTATACAAGGTTGAGGGAGACAGCTCCATCTGAATTCTGAAAATCTTGTGATAATAGCAACTAGCAGGTTCTGGGATTAACATCATTGTTGCCCAACATGCATGTAAAATATAAGCACGAAAAGTTGATGCAATATGAGAAAAAGGACCTTTTTTTCAATTAATTTATAAATGTGTTAATTTAGTTTCTTATATGAATCCAACTTATCATTTAGGATGTCTGTATCATTTAGAGGACTACTAGTATTAGGACTGTCCAATATTTTTTATTCAGCAACAATTTTGATTGATCAGACTGTTTTAAGATTTTGCTTTGCCTAAAAAAGCCCACATATTTATGTGTCTCAGGTTGTTTTACGAAGAAAATGAGTTATGAAAATTATTTGTTCTTGGGGATTTCAAGAGCATGGGTTCAAGTATTTCAAGTGGATTTTAGGTTGACTATCCTTTTTACTTTATTACTGTCTTCGTTCTACATTAAGAGTCCTATCAAGAGAACTATCTGTCATTTTCACAAAATTTCTAGCATTAGCATGAGAAACAGCTTGCACTCTGCATAAAACAACTCGTATAAAACTACCACTCTCCGTTCCATCTGAATTCCAGACAGGTACTCCGATTTTTGACATAGAGATCTGACATGTTTTCGTCCTATGCTATCACACACCAATTACATTAAAGGTAAAAGCAAACTGCATGCTGCAGCATTTATCATAAGATTCCCAGTTTCAGCATTGCAGGTAGAAGTTAAAATTTATGTAGGAGATCATGAAGTATGTGCACATGCTGGAAAGGGGTGAATATACTTACAATCTTTGTGCTGCTTCCTATCTTGAATACAGCTGCAGCATCTGCATAGAAAAGAAATGTGAGGGCTAAAAAAATGATGAAAAAATGTCAGAAGATTTTAATTCCGAATCACAGAAGACAGGCAACTGCAATCTCAAAACCTCTGTGCTGAAGAATCTCCTTTGAATTGAGTCTCTATTTCACCTAGATACAATCTCAACAAAGGTGACCTGCAACACCATTTACAGGATCATTAATTGCAAATGGACAAACATCAAGCACTCCATTCATTGAAGTTTGAAGCACCTTTTGTTAAAATCATGTGAGAGCCATCAAAATTAAAAAGCTCCATTGTAACTGTGTGATTATATCATTTCACAGAAATCACAAATGCAATGAAACTTGTTCAACCATAACAAGTCTAAAAGAAAACTAAAATCAGATTAATTCCTTTATAAATTACATTCCCAGAACATCCAGACAATGAAGAGAAAAGCAATAAGAATACCATGATGGGATTGCAACTGCTGCAAGGACAGGGGACTGTTTCCACAATAGAGAAAGTTGATAGCCCTGCAGTCTGGCTAGATACTCAAGAATATCACTTTCCTGCTATAAACAGCTAAAACCAATCAAAATGTATAATATAAACATAGGAACAAAGGATGTGGAGCTATACACTGGATACAGCACCAGTCAATTGCAAATAAATAAACAAACAGCACAGTAAGGAAACATAACAAAGTATACTAAGAGATGACATTGTTCATTCAGCCAAGTGCATCAAATTCTGCAACAGTTTCCAAAAGACCAAAAGAAGGATAAATAGATATGTGATGATTAATGCCACGCTCTTGCAACCTTGGAAGTTCGCTCCACTAGGCATCATGAACCTCTACATGAAATTTCTACCCCAGCAACAAATGCCTGGTGCAGCTCATTATTTTGCTCAAGGGGACACAAACAAAAAGATAGGTGCAGAACTTTGTCCCTCACAAGCTGAATGAAGCATCCAGCGCCAGTCATCCAGTATGACTGTGCACAATGAGCGTGGTTAGCTTTGAACTTTAGCCACCAAAGCAATATCCTCAACAAAGGCCATAAATAGTGCATACATTATTAGGTTCCAAGCTCAAAATGAACTCCACCCAGCTTGCCCCGACACAGACAACCATGGCCACTTGAGCATTATGTCCAAAACCACTCCAAGTCCAAGGGTCTTCATCGAGGAAGTAGGCAGCATAAAGATCCATCTTTTATGTATAAACAAACAGGAATAATGAAAAGCTGAGACTAATCGACACCACATTTAATGTGTTTGGTAAAGCGGTGCAATGTGCTTCTCAATTGAAAATGCATCAAAATGATGGTTTTTTTTTTAAGTCAACATATCAAAACCATTGAAAAACACCTAAAAAACATCAATTTGATGCTTTTTTCAGGCAAAACATTGTTTGAAAAGTAGGTTCAACCACAAAAACAAACGCTAAGAAAAAAAAAGTGATTTTTCTCTCATAAACAACTATTAATAGGGATCACAGACAGATGCTTGTTCATAGAGATACCACTCTTACACTAAAGGAATCATCATAGAATTTGATCTTTGTAGCAATTGAGCCCAATATTTCCGCATGCATCAAGCTTGCCAAATTTCAAGTCAATCAAACATAGGTATGTTATCCCATCCATGTGACTTGTTTACTTCATATTCTCAATAATAATAATAAAAAAAAATCTACTTTCTAAGATAGAGTGTCATGGTTGTAGATCAATTTGAAATTCTACACTAGCACAAGGAAAAATGTTTATATGAAGGACAGTAATATAGGAAATCATAAAACCGTGTAGGCATAGAACCTGCACCTCATGTCAATGGATACCTCTTCATGAGTATGTGTGTGTGTTTTACATATCTATATAATCCATTCATATTCAAGTATATAGAGCACCTTTGAATCTGCTGCTCTCTCACTGGAATGGAAACCTTGAGCTCTTCCAGTAAGCAAGCTGCACACCTCATAATATAGGTTTGAGATAGTGGCGGAGAAATATGAAACTGATGTAGCGTATTCAATTAGACAATTCCATTGGCTTGCAATGCGTCCGAGTAATAGGAGTTCCTGTCTCAAGGGAAAAGCAAAGGACTTCCTAAAAACCAAGGTCAATTTTCAGTAAATCAACTCAAATGCACTATCTAGAATCTAGATCACCAAAACCAAGTGATTCAGTAATTCATCAGCATCCATGCCAGGAAGCCAAGTACAATCTTAATTGCCCACAGCAAGATCACAATATGTCAATATTAATAACAGCAATGATATGCTCATGTAATCAAAACAAAAAAGTAGACTGTTTTTCATTCTACTGAATCAATGAGATACATGTAAGGGTAAGCTATTAAAACATATGCAGAAATGCACAAGCTAGTTTTCAGGGATGGATTCACAAATGCAAAATTTAACCCAGATTTGACCTTATTTTTGCACTAACCCGATCATTCTATTTCAATTCTCATTTACATCCTTCACTAATTTAACCTAGACTCCTCCCCAAACTGAACCCCCAAAAAAAAACCATGCGTATAAAAACGGGTTTAGTTTGCTGGGTTTTGAGCGAACTTCACAACCATCATAAAATAGCATCAAAAGGTGTGTGAGAGAGAGAGAAAGAAGGTCACATGTAGTTATTGAAAGAAACCTAGATGAGAAAATTTGACAGTGCATTCCAAAGCAAGCCAAGTGAATCAAGTAGCACAAGTGCAGTTGTGTTTGGTTGACATCACTGCTTGCAACCATTTATACGCTGAAATATATTACAATACATGCACAATGAATTTAGCATGCACATAAAGCTTGTAGATGATTCCTAAGTCAATGGAATTCTTAATATTTCAAATATTGAAAACTCATGGATCAAATAAACATTATATTGTAAAATATGAACCAAACGAGTGATTGCTGGTCATAAAATCAAGCTATATGTATTAGACTACATCCTTCTATTTAATTTCAAAAATTAGATCGACTTACAACTATTTCACTCGAACCATCATTCTTGCAATCTGCTGAAGTATTCAGCCGTTCAAACACTTGTAGCCACTGCATCTTAGGGGCAGAAAATATCATGCTGGCACCTGAGACCAATCTAATGGTTCTCTTATCAAGAAAATACGAAACCATCTTTGATTTCCAATGATTCCACGTGAAAAAATCAACCGGCTTTTCTATTTCCCTGCACACAAAGCCAAAGTGTGTCTGTTTTTGACCTCAAAGTAAAAATTCTATAATCTAGCACCATCTACTTGCTCAATTGAACCAATCGACATGAGTAAAATAGTTGTAAAAAAATGTCAACAAACTTTATTTGCAAGAAACAATGAAGCCTACATGGTTTTATGCATGTAATTGTCAGTCAATAAACAAAATGCACTTATTTCACAGTTAGGGAAATGAATTCGTTTTATACCCAACAGATGAAGGAGCTCCATCAAGTTTTAGTTGTTCTTCCAGCATGCTACTATCAGATTCAGTCCCACTACTACACCTGATAGCATTAGAGAGGACATCTAAGCCTGTCTCCACTGTCGATATGCATGACACTGCAGACTGCCTCTTGAAGACTTCTTGAAGAGTCAACTTTGTCAAATCATTATCGCAGAATTTTCCAAACTTCACAGTTTGACTAATTTCTTCTGATAAAACCATAGAATCCTTCACAAAACCCCTCCTTTCTAGAACCAAATCAAGCTGCAGATTCCGCGGCTTTAACTTGTTAAGATACACACTTAGACAATCATGCTCCGATTCCGAAACCCTCTCAAGCTCCATCTCAATTACAGCAGTTAAAAAAGCTTTGAGATGTGAATCCCTCAGTGGTAAAGTCTGGAACAAATGGGCCAACACAAAACTCCTTGCCCTACTCAGAGTATCGCATGAAAGATTTGCAAGACCCTGCTTTTATCAGATATATATATATATATTAATCACGTTAAACTTTGTCACAGATAATAAAACTAACTCAAAATGAAGAAAGCCACAACCTGGGGAAAATAAGGGTTTGATTTCATTTGACAGAGAGCTGCATCAAGTTCCTTAATTGAGTCCTGGTAAACATCTGAGCTACTCATATGCTTAAGTACCTAAGACGTCATAAGAGTAGTAATTACCAGGAACATTTATAATAATGCTCTGTCTGCCCTTCAATGAAGAAACGAACTAATGCTTACATACACGAAGATTGATTTAAAGAACCAAAAAAACCTGTGGCGCTTACATTTTGGAAGAAGGAACCCCAGTGGATGGCTTTTTTTATGTTTTGAGCGTCCCAGTGGGCTAAAAGAGCAGAGGATTGATACCCAGATGCTAAAATCATTATATCTACAAACCCTTTTAGAAGTTTCACCATTTCCTCTAATGATATGTATGGGTAATTCCACCCCATTCCCTTATTCTTCTTTCTCGTTGCGCTACCGAAGAGCACGAGCAGCAGCAAAGCGCGGGGAGGGAGTCACAAGTTACAACCGAGAGAGAGAGAGAGACAGGTGAGAATGTTTTCTCAATTTTTTATTTCTTGCAATTCTCAATTTAGTTATACAGTGTAGAATACCAATTTTTGTCTTTTTTTTTAATTTACCATTTTTAATTATGACTTTCCTACTCCATTAACGAAAGCTAATTGATGACGAGAAATTACTCCTCACAGAAATACTGTTTTCTTATTATTATTATTATTATTATTATTATTATTATTATTATTTTTAAATTTATCTTTTAATATTAAATTTATTATAAATTGAGTTTTATAATTTATTTCAAGCTGTTTTAATTTTATAACTCGAATCATAAATTTTATGACTTAACCTGATTAAATTAGATTTTTATAAGTAATTGATTTTTTTTTAATTCTATTTTTTATTATTTTTAATTAATTAAAAATTAAAATTTATATTTTATAACGTACCATTATTTGTAATAAAATTATAACCAAACATTTCTTATATACATGAAAAAATAATTAGCAATTTGTAACATCCCACCATTTGCAATACAATTATAACCATATATTTGCCATATATATTAAGAAATGAGGCTTTAGAGACACACACAAATTATGTTCATTCTTCTATTTATAAATCATGAATTATTTATCTTATTTTCTTCGATTCCATTCTACAAAAGACTTATTAAATTATTTTATTTTAATAAAATTTCCGTAAATTTTCTTTTTAATTTTTAATATTTCAATTATTCAATACTTCATAACTTGTATAAAATCTAATTTTATTTTTCTCATCATCAACAAGTGTCTTTAATTTTTAATTTCATCACTATCACTTAAATCATAATCTCACATATTTTCATAACAACACAAAATTTCAAATTATTTATTTAGAACATTTATACAATTTACACACACACACATTATCTGTAAAGCATGAAAGTAAATGTAAGAATATTTAAGTTAGTTATTTATAAAATAATAATAATAAAAATTACAAAAATAGAAACAATAAATCCTACTAATTATACAAAAGGTAAAACATGTGCTAAATGGATACCTAAATAGCTAAACTTATAACACAAACTAGATTAGTCTTGTCCACTAGTGTGCGATGGACTTGTGACCCATAAAATAATAAACAATTAATACTTAATTTCCACGAAATGATATCGATAATAATAGACTAGATTGATAACTTTTGACATTCATATCTACATTTTAACTTTTTCATTCCAAACCTAGGTACTAACTTTGCAAATTTTGCCTTTTAAATTCATTAATATTTTTCTTCTTCTTCGTCCTTACCAAGGTTGTTATATTAACACTTAACTATCGTTAGTTATTGTCAGTCAATATTTTTCAACTTTCAACCATTATATTATATCAATCCATTAATTTTATTTTCATGATAGACACCATTATTTACAGTAGTCTCTTTCTGAGATGGAAATCTTACTGTTCATTTGTCTCGATTCATAACAATGGATTTAACATTCATTAGCTTCTGTAAAAGGCGGTAAGCTTAATACTCATTGGCTTTCATCATAGATGACAAACTTGTCTTTTATTTCACATTTTTATTCACTCTTTTTTTACCATTTCTTTTTATATGTATTTTTATATGTTATGTTCATTTCTTATATATCCTTTTTGTTATCTTTTTTTGAACACCATAGTACAATAATATAAATTAAAAAAAATATATAACAATAATTTAAAGAGATGGAGTGTTAAGCACTTACCTGCTTCTTATGTAGATCAAGCTCCTCATGCTAATGGCCCATCTCCTGATGCTTTTCCTAATCAAAAAAAAAAAAAAAAAGAGATGCAATAATTAATATGTCTCTCAAAACAACTCATCCATTTTCAAGTCAAACAACTTTCAATTTTATACTAACTTATTTCACTCTTTCTTAGTACATTACTAAATATAAAAATAATATACAACAATCCATATTCATGAAATTTCATAACCTAACAACTATCTTAAACCATACTTCAATCTTCCATATATAATTTCTAATAAGTAAACAAACTAACTTATATTTCAATGTATATAATTAACTATTTTCTTTCAATATTATCGTCTTATTAATACTTATAAGATAATCAAAATTACAATAATATATCAATCAATTATTCAATTTCCCCAAACCATATACATGGCCAGCTATAAGGTTCGTTGTATCATCATAATTCTTTCTTCAATTGTTCATAAATTTTCATTAAAAACAAGCTAATCTAACTCGATTCATCAATTATAAATTAATAACACAAATCCCTCCAGGAGCGGAAGCAAGGTGGGCAACAGGGGCCCTAGCCCCCCTTCAACACATTTTAATTTTGTTTCATTATTAGGTAATGAAGTAATAAGAGAAGTTATATTTTTTATTTTAAAGAGGTGGGCCTTATATTAAGTATGACTTTACTTTTGATTTTCTTTGAATTTACTCTTGACTTGCATGGAAAGAAAACAATATAAAGGCATTATTTTGTGAAATAAAAAACAGAGTCATCAATTTACCCTAATATAAATCCTGCAGCCGATCAAAAATAAAAATAAAAACACAAATCACGAGCAAAATTTTTCTACAAAAAGATTGAAGCAGAGCCACCAATTAATTTATCTTTCATCAAACGAAACAAGGTAACTTAAATTTAAAATCTATTTTTGTTTTGTGTGTTGAGATGTTTGTTAATAATTTGATGAGGTTTTTTTTTATAATTTTACCATTTTTGCTCCTTTTTTTTTCCTCAGATCTGCTAGTTCTACCAATTATTTTTTGAATTCTTGTTATAGTGATTTTTTTTCTAATTAATTAGATATATTTTATTGGTTTGTTTTGATTATGCTTGGATTATTTTTTTATGTTTTGTTTTTAGCAGAGCCACCAAAATTATCAATTTTTTCTTACTATATATGCTTTGATTGTAGGTTGAACCATGAAAAAAATAAGAAGAATTGATTTTTTTTTGAAAAACAAATATTGATAACTCATAGCCTACTGAACGAGCTTTTTCAACGATGAAGATTGTTAAAACAAAACTTCGTAATCGGATGGAGGATGATTTTCTTGCAAATTATTTGATTGTCTATATAGAAAAATAAATTTTTGAAAGATTCACAATTGATATGATAATCGATGATTTCTATTCTATGAAAGAAAAACGAGCACAATTAAAATAAATATGTAAGAATCATTCTTTATTATTTTTTGCTTTATTTCAAAGTTTATCAAACATAAATAATGCTTCGCTTTAACTAATGTTTCTTATATACTTTGTATGTTTATATTTGATAGATATAAAGACCAACAACATTAAAGTGATGGATATATTATGAAGGTAAAATTAACTTCATTGCTTTGACTCAATTTAATATTACTACAACCTTCTACCTTATACAAATGTCATTATATATTTGTAATAAGTTATTTGAATAAAACTAAATTATACAGATTTTGTTTTACAACTCATGTACAATAAATTAAAACAAATATTATATCTTGTTATATTAATTTTGGCCCCCCTAACAAATAATCCTAGCCCCCCCTATTATTGCCCATATACCCTAATTCACCGAATACTAATAAAATCAATTAAATTTTGTTAATGAAATTTAATCCATTTCCAATTATCATATACATGGCCAGCTATTAGGTTCGTTGTGTCATCATGATTCTTTCTTCAATTGTTCATAAATTTTCATTAAAAACAAGCTAATCTAACTTGATTCATCAATTATAAATTAATAACATAAATCCCCCCCTAATATTGCTCATATACCCTAATTCACCGTATACTAATAAAATCAATTAAAATTTTGTTAAAGGAATTTAATCTATTTCCAATTAGTATTGTCATAACAACACACATTAACTTCATACAATTTCTAAACATTCAACTCAAACAAACAACTTCCCATTTAGCATTAAACTTAGTCAGCCCTAGTTCTTCATTACCTCCATGATTTCTACTTTATTTTTCCATGATTTTGCATTTATCAAAACTTTTTCCATCCCAATTGTTTTAGTTACAACAAGATTTTCAATTCTTCTAAATTTCAACAATGAACCCCACCCAAAAAACTTGAAATATTTTATCAAAATCATTTAAACTTCCCTCAAGCTTATATGGATGAGTTTAAGACACTTTACCAGTTGATTATTTGAATTTCAAATGCTTCATAATCAAGTTTCCACTAATCCTTCTTCTCCTTCCTTTATTTTCCCTAGTTTCTCTATCTAAAACCTTAATTTTCTTTCACTTTAATCACTCCTAATTCTTGTGTTTATGTGTTTTAACTCCACTAATCCCTCCTATGATATCTCAAAACCTAGTTTACCTAAGAAATTTGGAGAAAAAGCAAGGAATAAGAGAATAAAAAAGTTCATTCTCTCTATTCATGGCTGGCGATTTCATATAAGAAAGGGAGCTGGATTTTTTTGTTAATTTATAGTTTTGTTATTATCCTATGTCTCTTAAATAATTCTAGGAAGTTTTCTAAGTTTTCGTTAAAATTTGATACCATAATGGATCAAATTTATTCATATTCCTCGACTATCCTTTGAAAAACACATTGTTCCAAAATTTATATTTTATATTTATTGATTTTATTGATATTTTCTTTTATTCAAGATTCCACTATAATTGAGAATTCACACTTAATTATTTCATCTTCAACCCTTAGGGTCCGTAACTATTTTGTACAATCAACTACTCATTTTAAACTCTCTTGAGATATTTTCTACTTCAATATTTTTCTAAATTTTTAACTTGAGGTTTACACTCTCTTCTTTATAAAAATTTCATCCCTAAAATTTAAATTCATACATATGTTTAGAAACAAGTCTAGATATTTCTTTTCATTTTGGATTCCCTTTCTTATGTCTTCTTTTTTATTTGAGAATTTCTCCATAGCACTCTTATCAAATAAACCTTCTTATTTCCCGATTCCTTTTCTTTATAATCTAAAATCCTCACTGGTTTTACTTCTAGGGTTAAATCCTTATTAATCTCCCTTGGTATTTGTGGCAAAACTTGTGAGGGATCCATCTTTGCCTTTCGAAGTAATGATATATGGAATAAATTTTGTATTTTAAACTAAATGGGGGTGGTAATGCCAATTGAATGAATTAATCAGATCTGCCTTGATGTAAAATGAATTATTAGGGAATTAATATCTTAAAGTCAAGTTCTAAACCACTACATGAAGGGTAGACTTACTACATGGTCTCAAAAGGGTTCTTTCGTGAAGGCAATATAAGGATTTACAAGAAATGATTAGAGCATAGTATAATTGTAATTACCAAGTAAACGCTCAAAGCATAATTGGATGTTTCACGAATCTAAATTTCAACTAAAAGTCATAAGGCAGACTGCTACTTCCCACCTAACCTAAAATTAGGTTTGTTTAAAAATTTAAATGCAGGAAGGCATTAATCCATACCTGATATACTTATGCATGAGCAATATGTAAAAAAACATGCTAAAATTAAATTACACAGACCAAAAAAAAAATAAACAAGCGAACAAAGCTCAATCCGACCATACAAGTCCCTAGTGAGTCGTCATCCTGTCGAGACGTGCACGACGTCGAATGGCAAATCTGCCTCCTAGAATTGAAGGATGTTTAAGTTTAATTATAAAGTTATTATTAGAGAGAGTTGTCATCTAATATCATGGTCACTAGAAAACCTATGGTCTGCGAGAGTTTAGATAAGGAGACTAGTTATGCAAAAGGAAGACATGTCACCCCCAACGTAACCTATCTAGGATAAGTTGCGTTGTTGATTGATTGTTAATCTAGGTTATGTTTCTATCCGTTGATTTTATTTAAGACTCAAGACAGATCTCTCTTTGTGATAAAGTCTCTATCTTATAAGGTTAAATCCTAACTATTCTAATGCCCTAATTTTAGCATCGCATTCATCTCTTATTTTGTATCTTTAACATAAAAAGGTATATTTTATGATGTAATTTTATACCCATAAACATTAAATTCTACAGATAAATTCTAACACTCCAAATAACAAAATAATTATTATAGGATTTTTTGTATTTTAGCCAAATCTTAATGGATAATCATAAATTGTTTACGATATCTATTTTATATTTTTAAAACATGATAAAAATATATTTTTTGTTTGTTTTTGTGTTTTAGATAATATGCATGAAAAAACCCTTAGAATTTGGTCATATGCATGAAACAAAATATATTTTTGTATTTTTTTTACATGAAGAAATCTTTTGAGTTTTTTTGGATTTTTTTGAAATTTTAAAGAAAATCGGGTATTTTCAATACCGGTTTCGTATCTTACAATGTAATTCTACAACCCAATATTAAATGAGTTTTTGTGTTTTAGAAAATATGCATGAAAAAACCCTCAGAATTTGGTCATATGCATGAAAACAAAATATATTTTTGTATTTTTTTTACATGAAGAAATCTTTTGAGTTTTTTTTGGATTTTTTTGAAATTTTGGAGAAAATCGGGCATTTTCAATATCGGTTCAGTATCTTACAATGTAAATCTACAACCCAATATTAAATGAAATAATTTAATAAAAAACATATTTTTGTATTCTCTAAAATAAGGAGTTTTTTATTTTTTATTTTTGCTTGAAAATTAAGAGAGAAAAATTAGGTATTTTTAATACTAGGTCTGTATTTTATAGTGTGATTTACAACCCAATATTAGGAAAAATTATTGAGAAAACATGCGAGGGACCCAAAAATAATTTTAAAATAGTTTTTGAAATTTTTGAAATTTTTATTTTTATTTTTAAGAATTTGTTTGGCTAAACATTCAAATAAGAACAAGCTAAAAACTTAAGGAAAGGCATAAAGGTGTGTTTGGCAAACACATTCTTAGCCTAAAGGTTGGGCTTATTGGGCCTGAGGCCCAAGCTCAGCCTGGTTTGGATGGGCTGACAGACAATCCAAAAGTTACTTCTTCTTTTTTTTTCAAAAAAAAGATGGACTCAACCTAGTCATATGGGTTAGGTCTGATCCAACCCACATAACTTGTAAAAAAGTTGTAATTCATGTTTTGCATACTTGTATAGGAGAGAGTAATTAAAATGAAGATGGGAAAAGAAAGCTTATATGGCCTAGTGAGATGCCAACTGCTGTTGTTGGCCTTCCACGAAAATGGTGGAGATGGTAGTGGAGTTTGTTGCTGCTCACAATGCTAGTCTGGGAGGAAAAGAGGTGCAACTTTAATTGGTGTTGTCATTGTTGACTAGTGGTTGAAGGTGTAAAAGTCATTGCTGGTCTAAAAAAAGGATGCAAGCATGTGGTGCCTTGTGTGCATATCAAGAGAATTGAATTTAAAGATGTTTGTCATGCATGCTATAGTGTTGAAACCTTGAGAAAAGCATATTCTATTGATGTGCACCCTTTATTTGAAGTTGATCTCTATCCAAAGGAAAGAGATGTCATTACCCCCCAACTTGAAAAGGTGTATTGATAGACTAAGAAAGAATCGAAGAAGGAAAGATGAAGATGATTAGTCTGGTATGGTAAGGAAGATGGTTTCAACACTTAGATACAATAATTACAAGCAGTATGACCATGATTCTAGAACTTACCAAAGGGACAATGCTTAATAGATTTCAAGTAGAGGTTATGGTAGAGTTGGGAGATCTAAGAAGGGATCCGATATTGATGCTATAAGAGGCTTAAGAGGTGGTATAATTGAGAGGAAATCTAGTGATGGTGCTATGAGAGGCTCAAATAGTAGCAAATATGGCAAAGTTACTAGAGATGATGCTAGTACATCCTCATCATAACCCTCTACACATGTGATTCTATTGTGGTACCTGGATATATCTTTAGTTTTAAATGAATATCTAATTTGAATAATCTATGTGATCTTTTAAATGTTCAGAAGTATATCTATATCTTCTCAACACTTTACCCAAAAGTAGTTTCATTGATTGAAATATATGAAAAAAGATTGATGATTTTCAGTGTTGCTGCTGCTATGAATGTTAGAATATTTATGATTTTTCTAAATATGTTTGAATTTTGATGCTTTTGGTAAAATAATTTGAACAACTAATGTTCGAATTGTTTTGTACTATAAATGTTATATAGTTATAGATCAAAGTTGCCTTATGTTTTTATTTTATTTTTTGACATGAACAAAAAAAATAGATACAAATATTAATATCACACACTAAATTAGTTACTAACAACAATTTCACACAAACAAAGCTAGCTTTCATGTTATGATTCTTGATCCAAACTCCACGTAGTTCATCTTTCATTTTCTTCAATTCATCCAGTTTCACTCGACATCATGAGAACATCCTCCACCTATTACAATACTTTCAATTTCATTTATATGTTTACACCAATCAATAAAATTAGTCGCGTGACCAATCATTACATCTATAGAATAACTTGTTCTTACTAGCTTTTATTTTCAATATTCTAACCGCTGCTTTTTTTTTACATATTTCTTGCACCTTCTATTTTTTAACTTGAGTTCATCCAAACTATTGCAACTTTCTAAGCTACTAGCATTTGATGTAGATGAAGGCATGTTAACTATGTCTGAGAATGTTTTATTTGTCAAGTTTGATGGGGATTGAGGCAATACATGTTGGGTTGTGATTAACAATGTTGTTAAATGAAATTAGGTGAAGATTAAAGAACAATATGGTGTTCTTATGCTTCTTAAAATTTGCTAGAATTTGAAACTTTTGGAGGTTATTTGAGAAGAAAATGATGTTGTCATGTTTCTGTAATTTTTAGGGTGTTTTAAGAACAAAATAGTGTTTTTGTTCTTAAATAATTATTAGTAGTGGCATTGTTGTAATTAATAAAGGTAGGAGTAACGACTACATTTTAAAAAAAAAGCCGACATTTTTGTTATTTATTGTGTTTAGGGGAATTTTAGACATTAAATAAAAAGTAATGACAAGCATATAAAAAAGTAAATATTTTTTTTAGGTGAAAGAGATATAAGATGTAAAGTGTTACTTGCACTTCAAAATATAAATTATAAAATTTAATTTTTTAATAAAATTTAATTCATAAAATTTAATTTTTTAATATAATTTAATTCAAAGTATAGGTCGATGAGATAACTTTTCATATATTAATAAATAATTATAATGTTTTTTTTAAAATAAAAAATTCTCTTTAATCTCCCTGTATTACATACTTTATTTCTATATTTCTTTACAGATTAAAAAAATTAAAAGAAAATGAAATGGATGAAAAAGTTGTAATTGTTTTTTTTTTAAAAAAACAAGATTAAATATATAATTTATAAAACTATGAAAATTATTAAAAATATTGTTGTACAGAATTAGTCCACATCATGGACTGAATTAATAAAACTATCACAAATAATTAGATTTGTACAAATTATATATTTAGTCAATCACATTTAGAATGTAAATTTTTTATATTTGATAATAAAGCTATAATTATGAAATAAAGTAATAAGTAATGCATCCATCACAAAATAATGTCAACAAATTTAATAATTATGTTAAAATTCTAATGGTCTTATTCATGAGCTTAGATTATGGTACATCAAGTGTATATAATAATTTTTTGAAATAATTTATTAATCATGATAAATTTTAACTTTATTTTTGTTCATGATAAATTCTTTAAAGAAATAAGTTATTTTTTAAGATATTATTATCATAAACTAATTAAAGAGGAGAAATTCCTCCTCACAAAGTCAATAAATTTTTTTTTTAATTTTATTTTTTAATATTAAATTTATTAAAAATTAAATTTTATAATTTATTTCACTTTATTTTCTACGGGGTTATTTAAATTTTATGACCCGAGTAATGACTTTTGAAAGTTAACCTAGTTGACTTGAATTTTTTTTCTTTTATGTAATTGATTTTTTTTTTCATTTTCATCCTTCATCATTTAGTTTGATTGACAATTAAATTTTATAATTTGTTTTGATTTTTTTCTATGAGGTTATTTTAGTTTTATGATCCGAGTCAAGGGTTTGACAGGTTAAATTAGGTTGATTCAAATCTTTTTTTTTCTTTTTTAGTTGTTTTTTTTTTAATTTCATCCTTTAATGTTGGATTGATTAAGAATTGAACTTCATAATTTGACAGATTATCCTGGGTTGACTCAAGTGTTTTTATTATTTTTTTAATTGGTTTTTTTCAACCTCATTCTTCAACATTAAGTTGATTGAGAACTTTAATATATATATATTTATTTATGAGGTTATCATTATCTCATTACTCGAGTCATGAATTTTACATGTTAACTTGGGTTGACCCCATCAATCTAATATATTGTTATTTTAATATATTTTTTAATCAAATTGTATTTTTTTTATCTGATTATCCATGTTGCATTTGGTGTTGCCAAGCTAAATAAGTTATATGAAATTAATCTTTAAACGTTTTAAATTATTTTCTTTTAAAAATGTATTGGTAATAATTGAATATTTTTTTAACTTTTTTAAAAAATTAATCTTACCTGTAGCGTAAAACAGGTAAATAATTTAATTTTTAAGAATACATCTTCACATTCAATAATGGCACTTAAGTGAATTTAATAAATTCTCTTAATGATTTAGGAGCCCGACTCTCAATAGCTGCCGCCTAGCTGTTAGCTATTCTGAATACGATACCGTTTAAGCTTACATTGTTGTATAGTTACCATTTTCTCCCTACCCAATAACGATAATGACTGTAAGGCCTGTAAGTATAACAAACGGGAGACAGGCCTGTAATGACCATTTTATCACGTTGTATAGTCATCATGTCCGGTGGATTACTCTTCAGCTTCCAATTTCCGATTTTCTCCACCACCACCGCCACCAAAAAAACCCACCGCTTCGCATGCCTCGTCATCCCAAGACAATCCCTGAATCAAACCACCCCTCCTGATCAACAATCACCGAACCCCAAACCCATCCTTTCCACAATAACAAACCTATTGTGGGGCCAGTCACTGCCACCAGGACTCCTAATATCCACCGTCCGTACAACATGGAACTCCACGTGGCAACTCATGATGTCCCAGCTCGCTCCCTCTGATTCTTCCGGCAGGTACACAAGACCCGCCTCAAAATTCCGCCTGAGCCCTCCATTTACGCTCCAAAACTCAACAACACTTCACCTCTACGTGGGCTTACCTTGCCCATGGGCGCACAGGACATTGATAGTTCGGGCGTTGAAGGGCCTGGAAGATGCGGTCCCTGTCTCAATTGCTGGACCGGGTCAAGATGGATCGTGGGAATTCAAAGATATTCCTATCTCAAACAGGGATAGGAATATTCTTGTCCCGGGTAGGGATAATGCTAATGGGTGCCGGAATCTGAAGGGCGTGTATGGGTTAAGGAGGTCAGGTGGGTACAGTGGGAGAGCTACGGTGCCAATGTTATGGGATGTGGAGAAGAAGGAAGTAGGGTGTAATGAGAGCTATGATATAATCGAGTTTTTCAATTCGGGTCTTAACGGGTTGGCCCGGAACCCAGGTTTGGACTTATCACCAAAGGAATTGAAGGGAAAGATTGGGGAGTGGAATGGATTAATTTATCCCAATGTCAATAATGGGGTTTATAGGCAGGGTTTTGATCTTCGTGGGTTTTACGTTTTCTTTTCTTTATTCTTTGTGGGTAAAGGTAAAAAGGATTTATGAATGATTTGTTGTTATTGTAGGTGTGGGTTTGCTCAAAGTCAAGATGCATATGACAGTGCTGTGAATGGTTTATTCACTACACTGGAGGCGGTGGAAGATCATCTGACCACCTCGCGATACTTGTGTGGAGACACCTTGACTCTTGCGGATGTTTGCTTGTTTACCACTCTAATTCGGTTTGATATTGTGTATAATGTTCTGTTTAAGTGCACAAAGAAGAAGCTGATTGAGTACCCTAATCTTCATGGCTACATGCGTGACATTTACCAGGTAGGCATATCCATCCTCTGTTTTTCAAGCTCGTCAAGAGATAAATGTTGTGCAATTTGTTTATTTTATTTAGGTTCATGCACTTCATGGTTGCAATGGCTTTATGTTTGTGCCATGTACAGATGCCAAAGGTTGCTGAAACATGCAATTTTTCAGCCATTATGGATGGTTACTACAAAGTACTCTTCCCACTGAATCCAGGCAGCATTTGTCCTGTTATGCCTTCTGGATGTGAGCATGATGTCCTCCTCTCCACCCCTCACAATAGGGAGTCTTTGTCATTAGCGAACAAAACTACCAAACAGGATCACTGAGTATATGAGAGGATCGGAGATAAAATAGCAAAAGGTGGAAAGGAGAACTACCAAACAGGATTATTGAAGATATCAGAAGGAAATTGGAGGACTGCAAAACGTCCTCTTAAGGAGATTGATGTATGATGATGTGATCAGTTGTGGTTTCTTCTTGATGCTATCAAGAATTTTTGTCATGGAGAGCTTGGGATGGTTCGCCAAAATGTAGCATCAGAATTGCCGTGCAGACAATGTCACACACTGTTGTTTCCTTATCTTCATATGCAAGTGGATGATGCTTTATTTAATGACGAACGTGACTGTCTAAGATTGTGATGCAAGATTAATATCAACCCTGTGTATTGCTGACATGCGGTGAATGCCCTTGAATCGCATGGATGCCTCATTCGGATGGATGTTCAAAGACGGACGATAAAATCTGCTCGCACAACATGCTGCTTTCAGAATTTTAATGCCCTCAATGCCCTGTGTTGAGAAGATAACTGCATGTTTAATCCCTAAAACATACCCTAGAGGTTGCATGAGTCCAGCCATGCTAGATGCAAGTTGTCCAGCAGAGAATTGAATTCTGTTTTTGCATTATCTAACGTGACGAAATGTACCTGTTGTTCTTTGCAACCAGACAGCTTAAAAGAAGGCCATTCTTCACATCCTTGCCATTGATTTCGAGCTGGAAACAGGACGGCAACAATCGCTCCATAGAATCCCAGCATGTTCTTGGCTAAATAGTTCAAAGGGCTTCCTTGCATGGTCAAAGAATGCTAGGATACATTTCAGAGGATGACCTTTTTAAGGTTTTCAACTGCTTGCTAATAATCTGCTAGGAAATCACACGGCGATCTCCTCTTTGTACTTTCAATGCCATCATGTTGCCATCTCAAACGAATTGATAATTGGTTTCCAAGCACTCATAGGGGCATCTCCATGTTAGGTCGTGGATGGTGCCTAGCATAGGATTAGCGCATAGCAGCAGCTTGTGCAAAAACAAGCCATACTGCGTTGCACTTGAATGGAATCTCTCTCCAGCAAATAGCAGCCTGTGGCCAAACCATGACGCCCAACTTCAATGGGGAGCAATCAAAAGCGGATAAAAATGGCTAGTGCCTGATATGATGGAGGACTCAGAACTAGGGCAGATCACAAAGCCAAAATCCTGTACAATAAACAAAGACATACATGACCCAGTTGTTGCCAAGCTGCAGCACAAAATCCCAGATTTAGACGCAAAATTCAATACTGGGATGGTAGATTATGCAATCAATACATCATAAACACATTTTTAGGGCCGTGCACGACCCACTGCCAATTAACCATCCGGCTTGACAAAATAACACCATATGACTTTGACAAGATTGCCAGCAGGACCAAGAAAAACTGAGCAAATCCACTTCAAAATCTTTCTTCTCTCGTCATGGATGGGATTGTGGAAGAATGAGGCAGTCTCATAACCTGCACATCTGATCATCTTGCTACTGAATTAGATCCTGCACCAGAGCAAAAGGTGATCATTAGAAGGAAAATGAAGTCCACGAGAACAAAATGTTGCAAGCAACAGAGCATCCCAAGAACAACCAAGTCACTCCCCAAATCCCATCCTGTTGAATATCATTCGAATACATCCCAAGGGAATCTCCAATGCAAAGCACCATATTTGATTAATGAACAAAGATGGGTTTTTAAAAATCCCTGCATTCCCAATCTAAATCAAAATTAATTGCCAGCTCAAAGCTATATGACCTATCACTGGTGCGAATAAAGTTGGGTATTTACTAGGCTATCCTCGAGACCTGAAAACCATAGGTTTTGGATCTTAAACCTAGCAAACTCTACAGCATCCAAGGAAAGTTTTGTATCATCAGGGCATCATACACACACAGATTGAATCTTTATATCATTGAAATGTAAATGGGCTAAATTTCCAAGTTGCTCAACCCGATTAAATCTTAATATCATTGAAATGTAAATGGGCCAAATTTCCAAGTTGCTCAACCCCATGCCTCGTTAAGATTTAGAATAAACTTACTATTTGAACGTTTCATGTTCCTGCAGAACTTACTGCCACATCGGCATGGGAATACCTCCACAGGTTGATCAGTATCATCAAAATCAATCCCATAATCCTGTAGCCACATCAGCCATCAATTCTTAAAGAGTATAGAATGATTGCACATGTGATATAAATTTTAAAATTGAAGAGCAAGGGACAAGTAACAGAAACTAGTGTATGTATGTAATTTCCAAATCCATATGTCCTAGCTACAATAAATTTATAGCTCCTGGTCACTTAATTTAGATGTACTATCTTCGTAATTTCAACAGCAGTAAAAGATCTGACATCATTTTTCTGTCACAACTCACAACACAATATAACTTAACATACATGATAGAATCTACTTCCACCTGTGACTTAACATACATGATAGTATCAAAGCAACAACGTTTATGTAACAGCTAAGCAGAATCGTGAAAAATCAATGGACAACTAAAGTAACATTGCTCACCCATGTTAACTCTTCTAAGGCATTCACTCCTCTTGTTGTGAAGAAAGCAAGCTGAAAAAATTGATCCAAAGTGACATTGTACTTTGAGAATATAATCTAGTATATTCAATAAAGGCATGAAAAATAAGACTCCAAATGAAGTATCCATACATGATAATAATGATGATCAGGGGTCTCAATCTTCACGGGGATTTCAATCATATTTGCATCAAGACATCTAACAAGAACAAAAGCACTTGTATCAGAATGCATCAACTCACTGATTGCTGCAACAAGAAAGGTTTCTTATGTATGGCAGAAATTTCATGTCCTCCTTTTCTCTATTCTTTTTCAGATTGAAATCAAGTCCTTTTCCAGTTCATGTGAAATAAGGAAAACCAACTGAAAAGTTCAAAAAGAGAAAACAGAAACGATTTCCATAGGAGATCAACTCATCAAATCAAATATGCATCAGATATATAGACTTACCTGTGATTGATAAACCTAGCAATATTTCCATAAAATGTCGCATCCAAACACAGAGCTTCTTCATCCTTTACAACTCCTTTCATGCACCAATCCGCATCAAGTAGAACTGGATAGGCATGCTTCTCAGTCTTGCTGCAACTTGTCCTTTGCATCTTCCTCTCATACAACTCTTTGTTGGTTAGTATCTCCCCTACATACTCGCATACAAATGTACCTTTTGGTAGCATTTCTAGAGTTCTGAGACCCCACCCCTTCCCTTCAGGGGTAAAGAAAACCTGATGCACAAAAAGAATTAGCAATGAGAAAAAATCGTGAAGAAAGAAGGGGACATCAGAATACTTAAGGAACAACTTGTGTGATTATATTTCTTATATAAAGAACGACAATCCAAAATAAGTCCAAGCATTTGATTTGACTAAAATTTACTATATTTCTTAAAATAAGAATTTCATACCCTTTATTTATTTATGTTAAAGTTTATAACCTCTATTGCACTTCCATATTTAGAAGTATTCTTTGTTTCTTTTTTAAAACAAAAAAAAACACACTAATGTAACTACGTAGCTAATAGTTAAACTGTTTTGTGTTAACCTTCACTAACTTCCATATTAACTTTGTCTTTTTAACACTAACCTGTATTGTCCTTCCATATTTAGCTTGTATTGTTCATTTATTTTCTAAAACTAACCAAATAATTATTACCGCTTCTCAATTTCTGTGTATTTGAGGATTTCTATTGGGAATTATTTTATAAATAAAAATTTATTGCCTTTGTTTTTTTTCCACTTTTAATATTTAACTAATTCTGATAATTGAATTCTATTGAATAAAATTTTACCTGCAACTTGCACCTTATACCTCGCTGCACGACTCTGTTTCCACATTGTTTGTGGCACCCACATTTGCTCCAACATTCTTCTATATATTTTCTCTTCACGTGACCCTTGCATGGTTCCAATATCTCATCGTTTTTTGATCTTTCCAGTGGGCAATCTCTACAATAAGAAAGGCATTGTCGCTGAGGATCCCGAGTCAGAGAGATACAATCTTCTAAGAAATCCTCCTTGACAAGGCCTTCTAAAGTGTATGCAAAACCATGCTCAGTGTCACTGGAGCAAACACAAGGTGTAGATGACAACAAACAATTACCAATACAAGCCAAGCAGCAATTTTCAGCCCTAATTTGAGAGAGAGTGAAGTTGACATAAGCATTCTGAAAAATCAGATTCCGGGGTATGTAGTAAAAAAATGGAGGAAACTCGCTGTTTACTTCATTCAACCATGGAATCTCAACCATTTCTTCTCCCTTAGTGATGTCAGTACGATAATGAAGGGACCTAAACTCATCAGGAGTCAGTTGACTCTGGGGAACCACAATCAAACTACCAAACTCAGCATCTCTAAATTCATTTACTTTGCCACTTCCAGAACAGCCATTTTCAATAGCCTCTTCACTCACCTGCACAACCTCCAAAACATTCGGAGGCTGTAGTGGTCTTGGAATTTGAAAAGCAGCCACCTCATCAAAGTGACGAGCATCAACTGATCCCCTTGCAACATAGGCTGGTACATGGTTATTTTCTTTAATGCCACCAACACCAACAGATTTCTTCAATAGATCAAGAGCTGGTGTTACATTCAAAATCCTTTCCTGCGATTCATGTTCATGAGAGGAATCAGTTGCCAAATCCAAGAAGCATTCACACATATCTTTCAGCATTTGCATGACAGAAAAGTTTGGGTCAAGGATTTTGTAAGATCGGAGACATTTATCCTGCATTGATTGCAGAAGTTCATCTTGACTAGGCATATGAAAATCTGGTCTTCCAAGCATAGAGTTGCAGCTCAGAGAAATCTTCACCTCTCCCAGTGCTGAGGTGGCAATCTCTAAGCTAGCCGGAGAGTCTTCTGGAATGGTTGCAAGTTCACAGCTATCTCTTGCTGGACTTGATGAAACTGGAACGTTATCTTCTCCAGCTAAAAATTGGGATGCTGGAGGTTCTTGATGATGCTGTTTGCGTGAAGAAACTCTTTGAATAAGAGATTGTTCTTTGCTTGCAGAATCTGTGAAGGTTGAAGAAACCAAAATCAGCCCAAAAAGAATAGCACTAATTGCCATGTCGACATTCAAATCCTTTACACAAGAAAAAACAAAATCAGCCAATAAGAAAGACACAAATTGCAGTTTTGACATTCAAATTAAATACTTGGGGAAAAAAACAGATATATCATTCATGGTTACAAACAGTACTCTTCAATTCCCTGGTCCCCATGAGTGGAATAATTTACCTGGTCGGATAATTGCAATAGATTGCATAGCGTCTTCAAAAGGCATGTCACCAGTAAATGGCTCGTCTTTAGGCTTGATCAGAGCACGAGAATGAGGCACTTTTTGTTTGGGTGAGAGAAAAGCGCTTGGCTGAACTACGGGGTCTTTGAAGTGCACTGCTTGCGATGATCCTTTTAAAGTAGGTCTTTTCTCTTGTGGAGCAGCCGCAGGTAATAAAGGTTCCTTTCCCTTGTATGATCGCTGCTTCCATGACAAAAGTGAATCAGACAACAATGTTCCATCCATATCAGATAAATCAGACTGACTAGAGTGTTCCTGCACCGCCAAACAACCAGGAGAAACAGTTTGTGAGCTCATGTTTCCAGCAGGATTCTGAAGTGAAATAGGCCTTGGTTGTGAATTTCTCGTTTCCAGAGACTGCTGCTGGGATTTCGCAACAGGTAGTACTTTCCCCTGCACTTTAGGCTTTCTTGAAGGACTTCCAGCCAACACTAGGTCACTGTTGTTAGGCGGGGAGGAACCTTGCCCATCTTGGCCTCTACGCAACCGTTTGAACGGCCGCTCAGGTTCATTAGAAATCCGAGTTTTTTCCTCAAAAGTTCCCTCCTGCAAGTCAAAATAGCCAAGAGGCATGTCAGAAGATATAGGCAGACAGGAAAGCATACACAACATTACCATCAAAAGAAATGAATCACTTACAGTAGCATCATCATTCTCGTCAGGAACCTGAGACAGATATCAAGCAAAAACGTTTAGAAAGCCTTCAAAAGAGTTAAAAAGAAAAGGCAATAACTAAAAGAAGTGCACCTTAGACTCCTCCTCGTCAAAAATGGCATCCGCAAGAGCTCTATAATTTTCCTCTTCAATTAGCTCCCAATTTTTCTCATACAGTTTTAGCATCTTTTTCAACACAGGTTTAACTTGCTTTTCGCTTATTCCAAGCGCCTTCATAGCCCTAAAGGCTTTCACAACTCTCGGATTAGTCGGCATCGACAGTCAAATACCTGCACTTGCAAGTTAAAAAGGAATCAAAACCAGCAAGAGAGCCAACTCTTCAAAAAAAAAAAAAAAGCATTCTTCAGGATCTTAGCATTGAAACAACAACCGTTTTGGAGTTTAATTGAAACTCAATAATTACATTTCTAATTAGGTTTTTCTCTTAATTCAAAATCAAAGTCATCACATGCACATGCAAGAGCTGATTCAGTATCAAAACCACAGAACCCTAAATTCAAGGATTTCTCAAACAATAATCAAAACGAAACCAAACAAGATGATTAAGGAAAGAGAAAGAATCGAGGAGGAAACAGCAATGTACCTGATTATAATTTCAAGCTTAAAAAAAAAAAAAAAAAAAACCCTAACTCGTTAGTAGAGAGAGATTAGTGACTTTTTTTTCATCAAAAAGAGAGCTTTGGTTTGAATGGAAAGAGAGTGTAAAAGCCCCCCCGCCATTTTTTAAGATTGTTTTACTTGAAGAGCGCGTGTTATACAAACGAAGGGTAATTGTACTCGAAGGAAGGGCTCTTTGGCCCGGGCTAATTCATGCTCTGCCTCGTTATTTTCACAGGTGATGAAAACAGGAGAGAAGGGTTTTCACGTGCTGAAGAAGGAGCTCACCTAGCTCTCCTCCGATGAAGAAAAGGCGGTCGATCATACGACAAAAATCATGAAAGATTAAGATCCGTGGATACTCTGGTAGCCAAGACATGTATGAATTTATTACATGGTTATATACAAGTTTTCATTTCAATACATAATAAAATAATGATTTCATTTTTTTGTGGTTTAATTTCTTCATGGGAGACGTTGTTTAGGGTTCTTTTTCTTAATGTATAAGGGTATCACTGAATTTCAATGTATGTATATTCTTTCTAGAAAAGTGGTCTCCTCTCTGTATTCTGTGTGAATGTTATCCCCTAGCTTAAAATGCATGTTCTTTCGCAAGGGAGAGTATAGGGTGGTGGACGAGGGTGTCCATTTGCAACGGTTAAGCAATTTAGAAAAATACAAAGAAATACAAAAATAAAAATAAAAAGAATTAGAGTTTTAATACAAAAATAAATAATTAAAAGAATTAGCATAACCTAAATACAAAAAAAACAAAGAAAATTAGAAAATGAAAAGAGTGTTTTACCCTTAATAAAACAATAAAATAAAATAACCATATAACTCTTAATACTTTCCTTCAAACTCATGATGATACGGCATTTACAAATATAGAAAGTTTGCCGGCTAGAAATCAACAATCAAAATATATCAATTTAATATTTTTTCAAGGTAAACATACTTTTAAAAATCATTAAAAAAAATAAAAGTTATTGCATTCCCAAATAAAAGCTAGGTTTGCATACTGTGTAAATGGATGAAGCATTCTTTAAAATACTAGTATATTGGTCCGCACTCCGCAACGAGTCAATAATTTTTTTTTATCATATAATGTCAAAAAAATATTAGAAGTATAAATAATGTTTTAAGCCCCTTGGATATGATAATCATGCTAGACCCAAGAGCCTTGAAAATAAATATATTTAAACTATCCTTAAAATATCCTAAACATAAATTCTAATTATTTTCTTTTACAATTTTTTTATATAAAAAATTAACCTATCATTAAACTATCCTAAACAGAAATCTTAATTAATTTTTTTATTTTTTTATTTTTTATAAAAAAATTTAAATTATCCTTGAAGTATGATAACAGGAATCCTAATTAATATTTTTTACATTTTTTTAATTTTTTTTAAAAATTAAACTATCCTTAAAGTACCTTAAACTGAAATCCTAATTAATTTTTTTTATATTTTTTTATATTGTTTATAAAAAAAACATTTAAATTTAAACTATCATTGAAGTATCTAAATAGAAATTCTAGTTAATTGTTTTTATAATTTTTTTATTTTTTATAAAACAAATTAAACTATCCTTAAAGTATCCTAAATATAAATCCTAATTAATTTTTTTTATAATTAATGTTTTTATAAAAAAAATATTAAAACTATTCTTGAAATATCATAAACAGAAATTCTAATTAATTTTTTTATATTCTTTTTTATTTTTTTATAAAAAAAATATTTAAACTGTCATTGAAGTATCCTAAATAGAAACTAAATAATTTTTTTTTAATTTTTTTATAAAAAATATTTAAACTATCCTTGAAGCATCTTAAACATAAATCTTAATTATTATTTTTTAATTTTTTAATTTATTTTTATAGGCTCTTGGGTCTAGCGGCCATGCCAAACCCAAAGTACTTGGGTATGACAAACATGTCTGATTTGATGAACAACAAAATAAGAGGATAATTATGCATTTTATTTGTTAGGAGAGAGAGAGAGAAAAAAAACTCAAACAACCAAAGAAACATCTTACTAAAAGATAAGATGAGAAATTAAAAGTAAAAGTGCTATTACAATCCACAGTGAAATGTTTTTTGATCTACAATGATTTCCCCACACCATTTAACTTTTGTTATAATAGGAAAATGATACATGTTGTATTTGTGATAATTTATTTGATACTACTACCACTTTATGCTTTTTTTTTTGTTCACATGTTAGCTTTCTTCTTTTTTTTTTCCTCCCAAACTTTTGCAAGGAATCGTTGCAACATTCTTTTCTATGGTATAATAACCAACCACTTCAAAGGGAATAACTTTCACATTTCTTTCTCACATTCACAAAGCACTTCATTTCTTTGTTGCAGGGTGACTAATTTTGAACCCTGAAAAGCATTGTTGGTCTTGTAACTAGCTTTAAAACCTTAAATGCATTGTTGAAAGATTTGGGGTAGTAGAATGGAGTTGCACTTTTGCGCCAAAAAAAAAAAAAAAAAACTTGAGACCCTCTTTATATTTTATTTTTTTTGTATTAAGCTTTATGGATTTATTTTGTTTGGCCATTTATTGTCACTTTCATATAATAAATAATATCCATACATATGTCTTTTAAGTCCAAAACTAACCTAATATTATTTATTATGTTATATGAACAAAATACAAAGTGTTTTACTCCTGAAGCTAATATGAGGAATCTGAAAATAAAACAATAAATAATATACACAAACCAAATAAATAAAAGAATTCCAATAAAAAGGAATTAAAACAATATATTCACTTCCATACTTTATAAGTTTTATATCAATAACTCCATGCCGATATCAATGGTCAAATTGATATCATTAATCATCACCCCTCGGTATGGTTAATAAAAAATATTCAAATACCAAATCACCTGATGTCATTAGCCACCAATCTACTGGTTAGCTAATCAATAAATATCGATCGTCAACATGCTCGTGTTGACATCATTAGCCTTTCCCGCTCTTCCTGGAACGACTAATCAATAAATGTCGATGCCAATATCCATGTATTGACATCACTAGTCTTTTCTATTATCTGGGAATGACTAATCACTGATGTCGATGTCAACATGCTCGTGTTGACATTATTAGTCTTTCTCACTCTTCTTGGAACAACTAATCAATAAATGTCGATGTCAATATCCCTATATTGACATCACTAGTCTTCCCTATTATCTAGGAATGACTAATCACTAATGTCGATGACAATACCCTCGTAGTGACATCATTAGTCTTTCCTATTATCTGTGAATAACTAATCATTAATGTCAATGTCAATACCTTCATAGTGACATCATTAGTCTTCCCTATTATTTAGGATGGACTGATCAATAAATTTCAATATCAAATAACCATTGACATCATTAACCTTCATTCTTGAAACGACTAATCAAATCACATTTTTTTATTCTTATTTCACGGATTTGATTCTTGTTATGTCATGACAGATCAATGACAAATTAAAAATTATAAAAATAATACCAATATAATAAATGACTAAGAATAAGTGGATAGCACCTACCTATCACACATGATGTACTAGTCCCAACTATCAACACAGGACAATTTCATTATTATTTCTCCCCTTAAATTTAAGTCATAACAAATTCTTCAAGTAAAGCTTTATGATTATTCTCTGTAAATATATATTTTCACATGTATAATTGTATATAGCCATATCTACCATTCATTTACATCATTTAAATTTTTTAACGTCATGTTAACCGATAAAATGTACTTAAGCCCTTTTATAACTAATTTGTCTGAAATCCACCTTAAAAGAAACATGTATTTTCTTTGATTCCTTTCAATTAAACCATTAAATATACCATAATTTTTTTCCTATAAAACAATTCCTACATAGTTAACACATGTAATCTCAAAAAACAATTTCCTCCCCTATTTCACCATTGTTTAGCTGAACTTGTGACCTAAGAAGATGATGGAATTTTCTTCAAGTTTCATCAATTTTTCACTTGACCCTATGTTTTTCTACAAACATTAACATGTTTTCAACGAACAATTCATCACTTCTAACATTACAAAACACTAAATATATAACTTCACAACACTAACAACAAGATACATAACTAATAAATTGATTTAACTTAATTTAAAATATTTCAAACTAAAAAAAATGGAAGAACAATTCAATCTTCCCCCACTTCCTTCTTCATCCTCTCTTGTCATCCCTCTCCGTACTAAACCACTTCCTCACTTAATTTCTCACAAACTTTAGTGTTTAAGATGTTTAATCTTTACCAAATGCAAGGTTTCCTCTCAATTTCTTTGTTTTTCCTAAGATTTCTCTATTTTGTTCTAGAATTTTCTCTCCCTCTTTATTGCTCTCCTTTGGCCGGCCACACACCAATATATAGAGGTAACAATTTGGTTAATTCCCATTATGTCCTTACTTAATACCCTTCATGTTTTCTAGGTAATGTATTTTCTAGATTCATTTACTTGTTTGCACCAAAACTAAGCAAGTTATTTTGAATTTCACCAAATTATACTCCAATATTTTTCTCTCCTTATAACTCATTTCCTTCTAGTTTTTATTCGTGTTTCTATATTTTTTTATTTTTCAACCATTTTTTATATTTTTAATTTTTTAAAATAGTATTTAAACTTTTTATTCCAAATTTCCTTATTCATTATGATTCCTTTAGTATAAATATGTTACTTACACACTCATTATAAAATATACTTCACTAGCCTGTGAAATTTTTATCTGGAGGTTTACATCTTAAGATGCAGATATTTTTTGTGAGATGCATCTTCATTTGCACAACAAAATATAGTAAGTGGTGTAGCATGAGTAAATTATCTAGTTATTTTTATTAGCATTAACAAAATTCTTCAATTATTAAATTGCATTTACAACTACAAAGAACCCTAAAGGTGTGGGCAAACATTGTTCATCCACACATAAAATGTTATGGATTGGAACAATGTTTTTCCCTTTTCTTTTGTCCTTTTTTATTATTAATTTTTTTTACTATTTTTCTTTTTTTAACATTTTGGTCCTTCTTTTCTATTATTATTTTTCAATTTAATCTTTTGATATTGTGTTGATTAGGCTTCGACATGATGATTTATTTTGGTATGTTTTTTTTAATGATTATTAGCATCCTAGAAAAATTCCTTACATTGAGCTGGTGCTCGATTTCATGAAAAAGAACTTGTTTTTATTGTTTAGAAAAGATTGAAAATGAGGTGAACAAAATCAAAACAAAGAAAAATATCAGCCTTTTTGTTTTTTTAAAAAAACTATTATGTCAACTCTAGTCCTTTTTTTACCTTTAATCATAAGATTTTTTTTTTCTTTTTGACTTCATTCTGTAATATTGTGGTGATTGAGATTTATGGTTGATAATCTGATTCAATATACTTTTAATGCAGTTATCTCGATTTGAAAAATAACATTTCCAACATTGGGTTGGTGCTCGTTTTCACAAAAAATAAATCGATTTTATTGTTTGAAAAAGATTAAAAATAAGAGGAGAAAAACTGGAAAAAAAATTGATCTTTTTTTTAAAAATAAATTTGTGTTAGCACCTTTTCCTTTATTTTCACCTTTAATTTTTTTCAAGAATCATTTTTAGTCCCTTCAATTTAGAAATTAAATGGTTTAGTCCAAAAATTTATTTTCTTTACATTTAGTCCTTAACTTTTGAGAGATGAAAGAGAGAAATACAAAAAAAAAAGACAAAAGAAAGAGAGAGGTTAGTTGGTCTGATTTTGTTGTAAAAAATGGGAAAACTTGGTAATTAGGCGTTTCTCTTAACATGAGAAGTGTCATTAAGGTTTAGGCTTTTATATCACTAGAGAAAATATATCAAGGTTGATAGAGTTTTTTCCCATAGTTTTTTTCTAAATAATTTTGGTAGCCTTTTGAGATGGAGGATTAGTTTATTAAGGTTATGAGAGTGTTTTTTGGGCTATTAGGATGAAAATGGGTTGAAAGCTGGATTCCTAAGATAAAAAAGCATAATCTATTTTTCTAACCACCACTATGGTACCTTAAAATTGAGTTTGCAGGCAATACATCATCTGCCTCTATAGACGATGCATTCTGTAAATAATGCATTGTTAGCCTCTACAAATAATGCATTGTTTACCCATTAGATAATTTTAAAAACATGCCTAGGCATATAGGCTTGTGATGTGACCTAAGTATCGGGCTTGCAATTCAGTGGGCAAGGTGTGCTGAGCCTCCCAAGTCTGTGTGTCTTGTTTTTTTTTTTACTTTTTTTTCTCTATTACATGTTTATTTAATTTAAAATTCTTTGCAACTCGTCAAGAAAATCATCAAGTCTAGGTATAGGAAATCGATACTTAATTGTTATCTTGTTAATTGCACCATTGTCCACACACACCTACATGGTACTATCCTTCTTTGGCACAAGCAAGGTAGGCATAAAACATGGACTAAGTAACTCTCGTACATGACCTTTCTTTAAGAGCTCACCAACTTGTCTTTGAATCTCCTTTGCCTCATCTGGATTACACTTATTGAGTGGTTGGTTAGGAAGTGAAGCTCTCGATACCAAGTCAATTTGATGCTTAATTCCACATTCTTTACTTGTAATAATGGTTTCGCTCATACCATGAAAACAACCCCAGTCGAAGCTAGTGCTTGTTTAATATCTCCTTTATTGACTAACATAAGCTATTTATCCGATTTCACCTTTTTTTGTTGGCTTCACAACTAATCCTCTTTGACTTGCTAAGAACTTAATGGCAATAAATTCACCATCTTCCCATTTAACATCAATGAGTAAGTATTCTTTCATCTATTATAGGTCATATCTTTATCAAATTGCTATGGATACCCTAATAAAACATGACTAACTAACATTAAAGCCACATCACACACAACCTCATCATGATAGATTTTGATGGAAAAAGGCACATGAACCTACTTTGTAACTTGAATCTCCCCATTCTTGTTAAGCCACTGTAAACTATACGATTTAGAATATGAAACAGTAACTAAATCCAATTTCTCCACCAAAGTAGTGGATGTAATGCTAGTGTAACTTTCATTGTCAATGATCATCTCCATAGTGTAATTGGAAGAAATTAAAATCTAAGGGTTGAATTGCAATTTGTAAGAGTTTATTTGGTCAAATCAGAGGCTTAATTGTATAAATATTGAAGTTTGATAGGCGTTAGGGACTTGATTGAAGAAATTCAAAACCAAGGACCAAACTAAAAAGGGTGCATACATGTGAGGGTTGAAATGGACCAAATCATGGGCCAAATTGAAGAAATTGAAAGTTCATTGGTCAATTGAGGGTTGAAATGTACAAATTCAGAACCAAGGACTAAAATCAAAATAGCGATCAACTTTGGGGCTGATAATTGACTTTGGCAATGGTGAAATTATATGAAATTAAAAGTCTAGAGGCAATTATGGGTACAATTAAAAGAATAGGGACTCAATTGAATTTTGCCAAATCCCAAATTAAGAACCTTAAATGATGTGTTATTCAAACTTAATGAAGAGAAGATAAATGACAAGTTGTTCGTCAACTTGCACCTCTATTTTTGATAGTTTTTGTTGATCGAGTTGACTACTTCAAACGCTTGAATATATAACTACAAATCTCTAAATTATGCAAGGTTGGATCCAAATGAAAGGTGTATATCCCCTTTACCAACTTTAGGTGGTCTTAGGTGATGATGATGTCAGAATTGCTTTGATAAGGCCTTGAAAGTGAGCAACTCAATCAGCCATTACAGTGCAATTATCATACAAAAAACAATTTGGTTTTCATGTGTTCACACACAAAGACTCCTCAATAGGTTCTTATAAAGGGTTCACAACACTTCCCTTAAGATCAAGAGGTTAGAAATGGATTCAAGACCTCTCAAAACCCTAACAAAACCCTATAAATACCCCTTCAAGATCAAGAAAAGAGGCTAAAAAGGGGAAAAAAAAGGAAAAAGATATATAAAAAAAGAGAAATATCAATAAGAAATATAAGGGTAGAGGTCCAAAAGCCTAAATAAAAGTTTTTTTAAGCTTTGTAAGTTTGTGAGAGGCAAAATTTTCCAAAGAAAAGCCAAGAGAGAGTAATTGTTCTAGGTATACATTGTAAACCCAAAAGCAGGTCCTATATGGCATGCTTTTGTTGTTTTTTAATTTGTTTTGGCTTGCATTTATAGTTACAAGTATAGAAAAGAAGTTTTAAATGTTTAACAAATCATGTTGCATACACCTTTTTGTTGCTGTGATTTCTATTTAATAAAGTTATTTTGAAGTTTTATTTTTATGTTTTTGTTTTTGATGTATTAAAGTAATTTTTAAGGTTTGATAAATGTTGTTTTAGCTTTGATTTAGCCTTAATTATACATGTTAAATCAGTAATATTTGTCCTTAGCTTGTTAAGCTTGTTCATACACAAAATAGGTTCCAGAAACCAATTTTGAATCCATGTTGGATGGATATGTATAATGTTTTAGGTTGTTAGTTTTTGGATTTGGTATCTCATGCTTGATTTTGATTTTTTTTTGTTAGTTGTAGATTCAGACATGTTGTGTATGATATTGTGACTTATTGGGATAAAAAAAATGCATGGTTTAGAGGCAAAAAATGCCTATTTCTAGGCTTGGCAGTGGTTGCCTCATGACTGGGTTTTTTATTGGGTTCTGGGCAATGTTCTTCGTGTTCTTGGGAAGAACATTGCTTTAAACCCTTGATTTGGACCAATGTTGATCCATTTCTTTGCACATACACCTTTCTTATTCATGATTAACCCATAATTTAGTGTTTATTTGCATCAATAACAAGTTTATTTAATCCTAGGGTTTTGGTTTTAAACCGAAATTACTTTGGCCAAATTATGATCATTTAATGATAATCGAACTGAATGAACCCTTAATTCTTAATCTTTGAATGATCTATAAACTTTTTGTGCTTTTGATTTCATGAAATCTGGTATGGATTTGAGTTCATGTTGCTGGGTTCATTTCGGGTGTTCTTTGTGTTTTTCATTTTTCTGTAACGACCTGGCTTTTTCAAAGCCAAAACAATGGTAATTTTTTTTTTGTTCATCATAATATCATTCCAAAATTGATAAACCGATTTCTACTCATTATCGAGGTACAATCCATACGCAATAATATCAATCAATATTTCATAAAAAGTAGTTCTTACACATACACATAACATTACGTTTGCATAATTATAAGTCTACATTATAATATACATACATAGTCATAAGTTTGCATTTCTATACTACTAATAGACATCATGAGTTTAAACAAAAGTATCGAATAACAGTTATACATTTAATACATTTCATTCATACAAAATACATCATGGTTTAAAATGTGACTACATGTCTTTGCAAAAAGTAAGGTCCCGTGAAATGAGGTTCCTAGGCACCTTGTTAGTGTGATGTCCCTGCTGCAGTACAAATATTTAGAAGAATTATAAATAATTAATAATAAGCAAATAATTTGTTTACGGAAAACATTATCGTTATTTTCTGTTTAAAGCAGTTAATAATCATAGTTTTTTCATATACTTGGTACATACAAAACATAGTACACATGAACACATCAATTCTTGAACTAACTCATTACTCCTTAATTTGGCTATCCTCTTAGGATGTCATTAGCTAAAGCTAATCATCAATCACAACCCGGCCATCCGCTGCAAATGCCATTAACCAGAGCTAATCATTTATTCATCTCGGTCATCCACTCAGGATGCCATTAATTGAAACTAATCATTTATTTATCTCGATCATCCATTTAGGATGTCATTAGCCGAAGCTAATCATTTATTCATCCCGATCATCCACTTAGGTTGCCATTAGCCGAAGTAAATCATCAATCACAATACAAATATTAACGCGATATTATGACATTCATAATAAAACATTTCATAGATTAGCATTACGTAAGAGGAAGGTGAAAGCCACCTTCCTGCTCCTCCTATGGGATGTCCTTGTTCGGTCGCGAATCTGGTCTTGACTGCGCCACTTAACACATCAATGGTCACAAATCAATACATTTGCATTCGATAATCACACAACTCATCATCAAACAAACTTCAAGAATACATATGTTCACATTCTAGCGTTCATATATTACAATCATACAATGTAATCATTTTACTCATTGAACCAATTCTAATATTTAATCTGCTGCAGAAATTCATCAGCGAAACTGGTTCACTAGTGACGCAGATTCATCAGCGAACTGATTCACTAAAACACAAAATCATCAGTGAAACTGGTTCGCTGGTGATGCAAACTCGTCACCAAACTCATCAACAAACTGATTTACTGGAACACATAATCATCAGTGAAACTAGTTCGCTTGTGATGCAAACTCGTTAGTGAACTAATTCACTGGAACACAGAATCACCAGCAAAACTAGTTCGCTAGTGACGCAAACTTGTCAATGAATTGATTTGCTAGAACACAGAATCGTCAGTGAAAGCTAACTCGTTGGTGACCCTTGTTCGGCAGAAATCGCCAGCGTGCGTAGGCCACTACTGACGCAGAAATCATTGGCTAACACTGAGTCACTACCGACTCAGAAATTGTCAATGCAACAAAGTTTTGTAGCTGACGTTGAAATCATCAGCGCATATTGTTTTTGACCGATGTAGAAATCGTTGATGAAAACTGAACCTCAGCCGACTAAGAAATAGTCAATGCAACACAGTTTTGAAGCTGATGTTGAACTCGTCAACGCATATGGTTCACAACTAACTCAGAAATTATTGATGAAAACTGAGTCGTTGTTGACTCAAAAATCATCAAGGCAACACAATTTCACAACTGACTCTTAAAATCATTAGCGTGATCTATGTCACTGCCGATTCGAAAATCATCAGCAATGATAGAGTCTTTTCTAGTTCTACTCCTTTTCTTTAGCCAAGCATAAGGTTTACGTTAGGCCTACCCCCTACCATCATTTCTTATCCTAGTTGAACCTAGGACCTCATCGAATCACATTCCATTCACCTTTCATTAATAAATAGCACAAAATCACACCATGATCATTTGCCAAAGTTTTCTCAACTCATTTACTTCCAAACCGGTGTTTATCATTGCTACAACATAATTTCATGCATTCTCAATTGTATTATGGCAATGTACCAACACAATTCATAATAAATCCACAACACATAAGGGTTCTACTTCTTATTTATCTCATGTCACTTTAAGTGTGTTCATCATACATGGTTCCTCATGAATTATTTCCTTCCTTTCGACCGAAACATCACTGCTTATTTCTCCCCAACATGTACATGCAATTCATCACATTTTATGATAACTATACTCAAAACTACAATTCACAAACATATGCTTACTTTCTTGATTCATAAACACACCTATTCATTCAACACATTAATAAAACCAAGGCATTAACTAAAGGGAGTCTCGTTTCAGCTGCAACATGCCCTTTCAAGGTTTACCAATCAGCATAATTGCATTTCAACAACATTTCAACACATTTCCACAGAATTTTATCAATGATATATGCAGAAATTACATCATTTATACATGTATGATTCTGTTTTCTGGTTCAAGTATGACTTTAAGGTCTTGACAAGGTCATCCTTCAAGTATTTAGTCACCGGTCTGTCCAACCTTCATTATGGCCGACCATCTAAGTAGATTTATACATTCAAAATTGTCCATCTCTCTTTTTATATGTACTGGATATAGATCCCTTATTCAGCCGAATTATTGTCTTTTTTTTTTTAGTTTAGTTTTTCCCTTAGCAGTTAGTGTAAAATTTTGGGCATTCCCTCATGGTTTTCTTCTTCCTTTCGGTTCCAAGGACTCAAGAACAGGTAGGGAAAGAGATTTGGTTCATACCTTGTGATTTTTAGTAGCTATAGGAGGGATTTAACAAGTTTTTTCTTTCACTTTACTCTCGATTTTCTTCTTCTTCTTCCCCTCAAGTTTTTGTTTTTTCCTTTCTTCCCTCTCTAGCTTCACCAGTCGATCTCCTACACTTCTCTTTCTTTTTTGGTTTCGGCTATTAACACTCTTTTTTAACTCTCCCTCCTACTCCAATATTTAATGGAGGTGTTTGCAGCTGGATTTCAGAGTTTACTCTTTAGACACGAGGAAGGAGGTTTGCTGCATGTAGCTGGCCAGTTTTTTTGCAAAGAGAAAGGGTCACCCTCTCTCTTCCCTTGTATTTATACCCCCTCTTAAATGAGAGGGGGTGTTTGGGTGCTGGCTATTTTTGGTTCTTATCCTTTTATTGATTTTTCTTAGGGTTAGTTATATCCTCGCCTAGGATAGGCCAGTCCATCACCCACTTTCCTTAAAACAAGCCGGTCTAACTCTAACCCTTTTTCCTAGCATGTGTCGACTAAAGACTAAGTTTTTTTTTTGGGTTTTACATTTTCTATAATTGATCTAATTTGTTCAAAAAATTTTGAATTTTTGCACTTTTTAGGTGTTTAATATGTTTTTTTGCCTTAGTTTTGTTTTTTGGTTGTTTTTCGGGTCAAACTAGAATTTTTGGTTTGGTTTATAGTCAAACCAAAAATTCCAGGACAACTTGGTCAGGTCGGGTAAAAAAATAAATAAAAAATATATTTTTTCTTTTTTTCTTGCATATAGCTAAAACTCCTAAAGTTATTTAAGCATTTATCTTTTTAAAAAATTTAAAATACTTTGACATGTTTTTTTTTTTAAATATTGCATGGATTTTAAAAGTTTGTACATTTCCAAAGGATTTTGGCTTACATTTAAAAAATATCAAAAAAATTATTTTGTTTTTTTTTTAATACTCGGAATTATGAACATATACGTAAGATATGTTCCTGATATTAAATAAAAAGATAGTTTATTTATTTTTGTTGGTATTAGAAAAATTAGATTTTTAATTTGATAAGATAAAAACTTTCTTACTGATGACTTTTCTTAAATTTTAGACAGACTAATGGTTAGAAAACACAACTTTTTCTTAGTTTATATCAGACAAATAAATAATACAAGTTACCTTAGCTAAGGCATATTAGGGGTGCTAATAAATTTTCTTTACGCAGTTTGTCCCATTTCCCAGACTCTCAGACTAGTTAGGGTTACTAGCGATCAAAATACTATGTGGCGACTTCCATCCCCTTTTTTCTACTGATAAAGGAAAAGAATTCCTTATTATTTTCACCCACAAGATTCCCTATTATCCCGATCCAGGAGTATGATCACTGCAACACTGCACACGTGCGACTCCACACACCTTATCTCGAATCTGACATCTCATATGAAAGATGTCCTTACATTGTTCTTCACTAACATCAACTTGTACATTCAAAACGACTGCACTACTAACAAATCCCTTGCTGCTGGCTCAAAATCTTCTCATTGCTCATCCTTAACTTCAGTTTTGACCTCATCACCACTAACCAACTCTTTATATTTCTAATGCACTGCCATAACTCTTTTGTTTGGACATTCAGAAGTAATATGTCAATTCCCTAAAATTTGAAACACTTAATGTCTCGTGATCTCTTAGGATGTTGAGGTTCGATGTAAACCTCGGGAAAAATAAAGGTTGCTTAAATTACAAACTAACTACATGGGAAATAAAAGTGAAGAAATTCATGCATATGGTTAAATAAAAACAGGAATTCAAAAAATTTTGAATATAAATTTCCGAGCGAAATAATTCGAGACATTATAAATAAACCCGGTAATGTTGAGGGTTAGATTTAATTGAAGAGAATAATACACTTAAAAGAAATTGGGGGTAAGTGCAAATAAGAGAAATTATATAGTATAAATACTCATCTCCTCACTAAAAATCTGTAGCAAACATAAGGAAAGAAAAGAGGGAGTTTTGTATCCATTCTTGCAAAATCAAGAGAGAAACACCAAAACTTCAAGAACCCATCCAAGATTAAGGGTTTATAGATGGAATAAACACTTGTTGGCATGAGATTAACAAGAAATTTAAACAAGAAGAGAAGAAGGAGGGTCGATTGTCATTAGAAAAGAAAGGAGGGAGCTGAAGATCTTTAAATGGTTGAAGATCAAAACCTTAATTTGTACCTGGTAAGGTGTTTTAAACATGATCTTATAATTCATTTCAAATTTGATAATGAATTGATGTTTTGATGTTGAATTATAGATTAGGGTTCTTAGACTTGAATTGGGGAAAAAGTATTTATTGTTAAAATTAAGTTAATCGTGGTATGTGATTGGGGATGTGAAACCATGATAATTTACCCAGAAAATATAGTTTGTGAAAGTTATGTGTGAAGGGAAGGGGTGACGAATCTAGACAGACTAGTCTCTTGATTTTTGGTAAGATTTCGGATATGAGGATGAGGGGTCCTTCATAGCAATTGTAGTTTTGAATGTTAGCTAACTAAGCAAATTGGTCTTGCTTAATTTGGAGATGTAGAACTCCAGTTATGGGTTATCAAGCAAGACTAGGTCATGACAGACCCTCTAGGGCAGTAAGGTTGATTTGTTGATGAGCAATTTTGAATATCTTAAGGGCGAACTAGGTTCTTCTTCCTTCAAGGGACTTTTATCCCTTTTGTTTTAGCTTTCCAACGCGACCAACCTTGTTTGAAATGGAGTCCTAGAACTCTATATATAGTTAAAAATTGGAGTAGAGGTCGGAATGCGACCTCTGCAGACAGTAACACTTGAAAACAGTAACAGTTCAATGTCTAGACATTAACGGTTTAATTTCTAAACAGTTTCAGTTGGACAGTAACAGTTGAACAACAACAGTTCGAGGTGTAAATAGTAACAATTCAAATATAAAGAAATGAATGATAACTATGGTTGGATAAAGAATGACAACATTAATGGGTGTCATGAGAAAAATGTAAAATATATATAAAAAGAAATGATTGAAAGAAAGACTTATTAATTGTTTGATATGATTATTATAAAACATATCCTTGACTGAGGAAAATTTATGAGATAAGCCCGTGATTGCAAGATGGAAAACCGGTGTGGTGCAACAACAGAAGCAGGGGAGCATAAGTAGAGCTTTTACTGCAGGTAGGTGATCCGCGCCTATACTTTCTAGTTAAATTCCATGATTTAATATGTCATTGATGTGATATGTGAATTACCGAATGTTGTATATTATGGGAAATAAGGAAATTTTATGTAATGATGTCGATATTTTAAATAGTATTCAAAGTGAAAGGATGTTGTGTGAATTTCCAAGTGATGAAATTATCGTCGACAAAGGAAATATGAGAAGTGTGATATGGGGCGTGGACTAGCATACATTTAGTATATGTTAGGATCCCGGGTAAGGGGATCGCCATGTATTGACTAGCATATATTTAATGTATGTTAGGATCCCGGGTAAGGGGATTAACATGTATTGATTATAATACATTTAATGTATGTTAGGATCCCGGGTAAGGGGATCAACATGTATTGATTAGCATACATTTAGTGTATGATAGGATCCCGGGTAAGGGGATTACCATGTATTAACTAGTATACATTTAATGTATGTTAGGATCCCGGGTAAAGGGATCACCTTGCATCGACTCCTACGGGGTGATGATGATATCAGTGAAATTAGTATCAGTAATGTGTTAAGCAAAAATAATCATGATTGATCTTATGAAATCTTGAATGGAGGTTGATAATGGAAGATAAAATGGTTTTTAGTAGTTAAAGGAGAAAGAGTTTCCAATGAAAACTAGAAAGGAGAAGTGAATAAAATATAAATGCATGTTTGCCTTTTTAAATTGTTGGATATTTGGATTGCTATATTATTGTGATATTGATGTTTCAATAATATGTTTTTTATTTCTGGACCATCGCATGCACGACATGAGTAAATCCAAGCTTATGTTCACTTTTTGTAATCTAGGTTCTAGGGAGTATACCCTTGTGTTTTGTAATATTACAACTTTTATATAACTTAATTTGTATAATTGATGTTTAAGCTTGAATAGATGAATTTAATTCTATAGTTTGCATAAACATGCTCCATGTATACATGTTTATATCTTTTATCCATCCATAATGATAATTGTTGTTCAATGTATATCATAAACATTGTGGTTGACATGAAAGATGATGTTCGTGGGATTGAGACTCAGGATGATTGGGTTGAATTGAGTTAGGAGATGCGAGATATTAGAAGTGTAAACATGTCGTTTGTTGATAACTTGGGATCTCCTAATATAGGGGAGACTCTACTAAAATTTTAGTGAAAATTTTGATAAATTTTAACATAAAATCACCTTTTATTTAGCCTTTGTAGAGTCAGAACTTGTACTCCCCTTATTAAACCCCACTTTTTCATCCGTTTAGGTGCATTCCATGTTTGTGAAGATGTGGAAATAGATTTTGAAGCATTCTTTGCTGTTATCCCAGCTTGAAAACTCTTTTTTCTTTTGTTGTCTCTTTATTTTCATCGCAAGTTTTATCACATCCTTAATTAAGATATCTGGCTGCAACTCAACAACATTAACAATATCCTTCCTCAACTCGCCAATAAATCTGGCTACGGTCTATTCTTAGCTATCTATCAATTCACAATGTATCATTAATAGATCAAATGTAACAGCCCGGCCCAACATGTTGTATATTGTCCGCTTTGGGCCTTATCGCCCTCGCGGTTTTATTCTTGGTGACGCGAGCCCACTTCTGAGCCTGACGCCCCAAAACGCGTACAACATGTTAGCAACCAGCACTATTAATAAGGCCAGCTACCAAACCCTCACCAGCCGATGTGGGATATTACAATCCACCTTAACTTCTTAAACCTTTACTAAGGCATTCTAAAATCTCAATTTTTTAATAAAAACACAAACAAATTCAAGTGACTTAATAAGAGAGCTTGTTACTTTTTATTACAAAACAATGAGTCAAGAGATTGAGAAAAACCCCTTTTCCTCTTCTTTTTCCTTCCTTCTTCTAACCCTTCCCTTTCCACTAGTAAATAAAATAAAATAAAATACAAAGGATGTGGAGAAATGATTAAATTGAACAAATTAATTGGATTAAAAGAGAAGTTATTTAATAAGAGGGGTGAAATTGAAAACAATAATAAAGGAGTAAGGAGTTAGTAAAAAAAAAGAGAAGTAGTGGGGGTCAATAAAAAATTGATAAAAGGAATGGTGGGGTCATTGTGAAAATAAAAGTAAATTTGGGAGGCAAGATGCAAATAAGAAAAGAACATAATTATAAATAATAATAAATCTCTAGAAATCTCTAGAGTAATGGTCGGCCAAAGAGAGGAAGAAAGAGGAGAAATAATGTTAGGTGGATGAAATGATGGAAACAAAAATGCATGGGAAATGAATTTATACTTGTTAAACTTAGAAATCAAAACTGGACAGGTTGTCTCTCAACTTCTCTATTAAGATTTGGACCCTAAAATGACAAAACTTGAGATACTTGTCTTCATGAAAGTTGTAGACCCATGTTCCAGTGTTCCAAATAAACAAACCATACATAAAACCAAGCTTTGTAGCTCTGGTTATACTCAAAATACTAAACAGTGTTTAGACAGTAACAATTCAATTTTTTAGACAATAACAGTTGGATAGTAATAATCCAACATTCGTTGATGAGCAAGTTTGACTATCTTGGGGGCGGAACTGGGTTCTCCTTCCTACATAGAACTTGTAGCCTCATGTCTTATCTTTCCAACGAGACCAATCTTGCTTGAAATGGAGTTCTATAACTCCAGATATAGTTAAACATCTAAGCAGAGGTCAGATAGTAACAATTCAATTTCTAGACAGTAACAGTTGGACAATCTGTTATGTTGAGCCACCTAAAACTTGTAAATTGGTAACTTCTATTTAGAATTGTTTTTGAATTACAAAATGTTGAATTGTGAAGGGAGTATGTATATGTGTGTATGTATGGTCAAGACTTGACAATTAGTGTAACTATTGGTACATGTGAAATTATGGAAAATAGACGGGAGCAGGGGACAACTAGCATAACACAGTTTTTAGGTAGGTGTCTGACACTTCGATTTCTAATTTAAAGTCTTGTGTAATTCTTTAACTTGGTCCTTGATAAAATGTAGTTTAAATTTTTGTATTTATATGTAGTGAATGGGCTGATGAATGGACCAGTATCCTGGTTTGGACCTGGTGCCCTGTGAATGGGCTGAGGAATGGACTAGTGTCCTGGTTTGAAACTGGTACCATGCGAAAGGGCGATCAATAGAATTAGTAATATTGGACAAGATGGGTGTGCTGGATAGTGGGAAACTATAGAAATTGATGAATAAAAGAATTAAAAAGCATATTGTTAGTGTAATGAAAAATATATTAGATCACCTTAATTAATTTAATTATATTTATGCAAATTACTATGCATGTTCATCTCAGCAGCATGACCCTTAGTTGATGCTTGGGTGTTTTGATATGTATAGTCACTTAAGTTAATAAGAAGATGGAAGAATTTTCCCTTTTGGTTAGATATAACAATACTCCTAAATTGTATGTATAAAGTTATGTAGTGTTATTTTTGTTAAAACTGTAAGTAGTAAATTGAAATTTAAAATATTTATTCTGTTAACGTATGAATGCAATTATGATGGTTAATTAATGGTTACCTCTTAAATTCTAGGATTCTTTTTATTTTTATAACTTGATAATTGTGTGAATTTTATCTTAAAAGTCTATAGTTTGAGACTTACAATGATTGGATTGTGTATGAACAATGAATACAGGATGTGTATAAATGATTTGTCGATAACTTGGGGCCTTCCGGCATAGGGGAAACTCTGCCAAAATTTCGATAGAAATTTCAATAAACTATGTATGAGTTCAATAAAGAAAAAAAACATTTACCATGTATTTTTTTAAGTTAATGCATTGGTTTCGGTATGGGGGATGTTACATAAAACTTCATCGACTCATCCACACTTAAAGAACCTTGTCGTAATGTGTGGATTTTTATAAATAACTCTTATTTGTAGTAATTGGGTACAAACCTCTTCTTCATCACCCTTTTTATAGTCGTCTAAGTGGTGATATCCTCTTTTTCATCCATTATCTTCTGAATTTTCAATTTCTCCCACCATAACAAAGCATAATTAGTAAACTCCAATGCAACCACCTTACACTTCTTTTTGTCAGTATACCCACACCAATCGAACACCTTCTCAACCTTCTGAATCCACTCCAAGTACTCCTCATGTAAGCTACTACCTCTAAATGATAGAACCTTAAGTTTAATTCCACTAGAAGGGTGATTATTTTGCCTTCTTAATTTACCCCTTTCATCAGCCCCATCATCCGTATTCAGCTCTAATTCAACCTCTACGACAACATTTCATAGCATCCTACAAGCTTGGTGATGTTAAGATTGTGAGATCTTCTCCTACTAGACTTATATCTTTTGAGAAATGAATGGAGAAATTAAAGGTTAAAAGTAAGATTTGGGTTTGTTTAGATGTCCTAACTTGTTGAAATTCCACTTATTTAATATAAGATACAACTGTAAAATCAAAGAAAGTGTTTTATAGATTAAAGGAGGATGATCATAGGTGCTTGATTTTTTTTTTTTGAGGTAGATTCAAAGGGAAAGAAGAAACATATAGGGCCTCCTAGTTGTCTAGATTGAGAAAATACAAAAATCGTTATAAAGTTTTTGAAATTTTTCTATGGAGTAACTTTGAAATTTTTAGGGTCTTTTTATGTCATATGCGATTTTTTCTTTCATGAGCTAGTCTCTATGCAAACACATATTTCTAAGTTGTCCAAAAGTGGATATTTAGTAACAGGTGGAATGACAACCAATATGATATGTAATTTTGATAAATATTAGGAAAAGTTTGAGGATATAAATTCTTTTTTGTTTGTCTAATTGTTTTAGGTCCTCATTACAAGTTAAAATATGTGAAGTTTTGTTTATGTCAAGTGTATGAGTCTAATGTCATGGTGAAAGAGTTAATAAAAAAGGTGAAATATACACTTATGAGTATTTTTTTTACTACTATTCTAGCCAATAAGTTATATTTGTGACAAAATCTTCTGTTAGAAACAATATTTTTCAAGATTTAAATGCTAATAAGGTGGAGGAAGATTTATGTCAAGCATTAGCCTTCTAATTTAACAAGCATTTAATGGAGGAGGAAATGAGGAGAGTAAATATGAATTGGAGAAATATTTGGCATATGCTTGTGAAGACCTAAGTGATACTTCTTTTGATATTTTAACTTGGTGGAAAGGTAACAACTTCAAATATCTAATACTTTCTATGGTTGCAAAAGATGTCTTAGTTATTCTTATTTCTAAATTTTCCTCTAAATCAGCCTTTAGCATAGGAGGTCATGTACTAGATCCCTTTAGAAGTTCGTTGAATCCAACAACTATTCGTTATTCTCCAACACCAATAGATCATTCATAAATGATAAATGATCTTGAAAAGTTTGAAAAACCAGAATCAAGAATGTTTTAGACTATTGTAAGACTATAGCATTTATCTATATAATAAATATTTTAGACTAACTTGTTAAGCCATAATTAACTAAGTTATTTTATTATCTTTCTCTTCTTTTAGAGTTTGTTGGTTTAACCATGGAAGTTGAAGAGTAATGAGTCATTTTTGACAATCTAGGATGGTAAGTAATTGTTAAATAATTACCTTTTAAGTTTTTATTATTAAGTAATTATTTTAAACTTAAGTTTAAATAATTAGCTTTTTGACATCATTCTAGACTTTGCTTCCATACTTTCTCTCGGTGGTGATATGTGTTCTCTGGTACTTTAGCATCATCTTTATTTTTATTTTATTTTTCCTGCTTTTGAGACTTAATATCATGGATATTGTGGGACATTTGACCTTTCTCAATTTAACCAGGATCTAATAATGTTTAATTTCCATGTAGGTGAAAGCACTCCCTTTTACTTATATTGTTTGTTTGGACTACTAGAGTGAACTCTTTTATTTAACAGAGTTTTTTGCTAAAAAAAAGGATATGTTGGATGAATAAATTTTGAAACCTAGTGAATTGCATAAAAATGCAATTATAATGTTTACATTGAGTAGTGTGTTGTATTATCAGTTGTATGTTAATACATGCAAAGTAAGTTTTTAAGTGGCAATATCCAGTTTTTATGTGCAAGAATAATATTGTTTTAGAATGTTTGGATGCATCTCTCAGATTTATATTGCATTATGATTTTACTAAGGGCATGGCACAAATGTTATGTGGTATATCATTTCATTTAAGAAATTCCAGTACAACTAGATAAACTTGAATTTAAACATGATTACTTTTGTTTATATTTATTGGGATCTGTTTTTTATTGAAGGAATATCTTTTGTTTTGGATATTATTTGTCATTATAACAAAAAGATGTCCTTGTCATATACCATATTAGTGGGTTAATAGTAGGTTATTTGCCTTTTATTATTATCACCCTTACTTCATAAGACATTAATTAAAGATTATATGAAGTTTGTAGGTTTTTTTTTTCCATAAAAACTTAAATTTATATGTTGGTACCTTTTCAACTATGTTATTTGGAATGAAGTGAGATATGGGTTACTGATTGTGTACTTGTTAGTGAATTACAACTTGCTATTATTTTCACGAAGTGTATAAAGATTCAGATGAACTGTGTATTTGATTTTATGAGACTTTTGTTAAGAAGAAATGTTGGTTTTAAGAGAGTAAGATTATCCATGTTGTCTTTATTTGCTCAATGGAAATTTTTGCTTAAAATTATTACTACGGATTTCTTTCTTACTTAACTCTCTGTAAAATTATGCATTTCTTTTACAATCTTGTTGATCTTTGTTACATGTGATTTGAGACAAGTTAAGCATGATATAATCCAAGAAATGATTGAACAAGAAAATTCACATTCTAACATAATTGTGCCTACTGTCTAGTTTTATGCTATCGTGCAATGGTTGAATTGAGGATTATGCATGATAGTGTAAAATGAACAGTAAGCACAATTACGTTAGAATCTAAATTTTCTTATTCAACTCTTTCTTGGATCGCATCAAAGCACCTTACCTCTTGTATTTTATTATGTATAAAGTCGAATTCATAGATATTTGTAGTGTCCACAAAAAAATTAGCCCACTAGATAAATTCAACATGCTCTAGTCTCAAAAAATATTAAATAGGTCGAGTTTAAAATTTGTAAAATACTAAAAGTTGGGTTGGATATAATTAAGGGCCTAAACCCATCATCTATTTTTGTGAACATCCCTATAAAAATACATTAATTTAATGCTTTTTAAATAAAAAATAGTTTAAAAAGTAATTATGAAAAGCAGTTTCAAACACAAAAGCAAACATTCCCATAAAAAATGGTCTTTCTATTGAGTTATTTAGGGATTTCATACCTCAAGATTTGATCTTATTCGACTTTAAATAATTATTTAAAGGCTAGGTTGTTGCAAACCACAAGTTATCTAATTGTTCAGTTTCCAACAGTAATCTACATGAACCATTAGTGAGAAATCTTCTAAATTCTTATTTAGAAGAGAGAGATTGTTATGCCTAGAGTCCTAGCTCTTTATTTTGTGACTTACATAGCTTTTCTGTCTAGGCATATCAATCTTTCTCTCTCTCTCTCCTAAATAGGGATTTAGAAGATTTTTTACTAGTGGTTCGGGTGGATTACAGTTGGAGTTTGAACCAATGGACAACTTGTTGTTTACAACAACCCATCCTTTAAATAATTATTAAAAGATGGAGAAGGTCAGATATTCAAATAATAAATCTTTAAACAACTTTAGATCTTTCTAACGGGATCTTAGGGACTCCTGAATATTACTTTAAATTTATCGTTTCCGTTGCGTGTATGGATTTTAGGAACCTAACAATAGTAGCGGAGCTTTCGTTAGAACAATTAGGGTTGTTTAATTGCATGTTTTATTGTTATTGGTGTTAATTAGAAATTAATTATATATGAAAAAAATAATAGGTTTCTGGCTGGAGTTTTAAATCTGGATGGAATATAGATTTTATGCCTAGATTCCAGTGGCTAAAAAAAGGGTTTTGGTCATTGCGTCATCCGTTGGTGTGCCTTGCCTGGTGCATAGGCTAGCACGCCACCAAACGCAGTGCCTCCCTAGTAGCAGCCATGAGATGTTGCTAGTATTCCAACACGAGGGGTTATCCCTTGTGTTGCTGGCTACCGCTACACCAGCCACGAGCAGTGGGCAAACTGCCCACTGCCAGCAGTAGGGGAGAAGATGAAGAGAGGGCAGAATTACAATTCTACCCCTAGTGTCTCTTTAGGGTTTGGGGAAATTACCCACATATCACTGCCCCTTTTTAATTTTAAGTATTAGGCTTTTAAGCTTGCATATTATGTATATGACCCTAAAACTTTATGTCTAATTACAATTTAGGATTTCAAGATAAATTATGAATTTACCCTCTATAAATAAAATTAGATTTTATATCCTAAATTAAATTAATTGTAAAATTAATTTTTCTAATAGGATTTGGAATGAATTAAATTGTTTAATTCTTTTTTTATTTAGTTTTATAATATCCTAATGGGATTAGGATTTATTTAATTAAATGGTTTAATTATTTTTTAAAATATTTTTTCTAATTTATTGAGATTTTTTTTAAGCTGAAAATTTTTGTTTGGAATATTATCAAATTGGATTTGATTGAATATTTCTAAGTGTTAGAAATATTATTTTAAATTGTACATAAAACCAATAATTAGAATAACATGCAATATATATTTGTAATTATGCATATTAAAATGTTTTATGTATGATGAGTGATTATGGATGTTAAAGATTAATTTGATTGTGTTTTTATTTGATGGTTGAATGATTATAATTTTTATTAAATAGGACATGTGTGTCCAATCCTATCTCTATTTTTTCTTCTAGGTTGTAATTCGTTTCTCATCTAATTTCCCTCAAATGTAACTTCAGGTTTCTTAATTAATTATGTAAATATTATGTAATTTAAAAATATAAAAATTTAGATAAAAAATTATTATGTAATCCAAGACAAATAAAGAAATGACGATGAAGGCTACAATTGAAGTGCTTGCAATGAACTTATGAAGACTTGCTATAACTACATAAGATTTGATCATCTAATTCCTTTAAATGGCTCGAGAGAATTAGCTTAAATATGTCCATAATCATCTAATTAGAATGATATGCTAAATGTATATCTTTTTATATATAAATTGTTATGCATGAAATGTATATCTATTATGTGATGTTATATATGAGACCTAGTTAATTAAAAATAAATTTCTCATTAATATATTAAATACGTGTTGAAAACATGAATATTTGCCTTCTAATTTTATATGCATAAAACTAGAGTTTTATTCATGGATAATTTGTTGAGTCACTTAAAGTTACCATTAATTGAATATGTTTAATGTTATAAAATTAGGTCCTACTCAACTAACTTGTATGATTTGGATGAGTCACACATGATCATTTGAAATTAGAGGAATGAGTTAGGCTAAACATATATGATATGTTTAAACAAAAAGTTATCACCTAACTAATCTAGGAGTCACATTGAGATTTAATTGATAAACTATGTTATCTACCTAATTTAATTTATTTTGATTTATTGAGTCACTCAAGATTAGATAAATTAAATAAGATCCTATCCCATTAAAAAAATCTAAGCAAGATTTCTCGAATTAATAGGGAGGGCTATTAATCTTAACTTACTAAAACAAAAGCTATTAATTTACAAGAAAATAATGAGAAATCAAATTAGGTTTAAAGACCTTGTTTAATTTTGGATTTAAATATATATGCATGATTATAATACTTGTTCTCTTTACATTAATAGGTTGATAAATAAAATGAGTAGTAACATATTCCTACAAAACATATTTGAAGCTAAAAAAATAACCAGACCAAACTTCTTGGACTGGTACCAAAATTTGAGAATTGTTCTCAAATAAGAAAGGTTATATATGCTTAAAAGTCTTATTTCTTATGTCCTTGATGAAGACACTCTTATTGAAGTTAAGACATAATATCATTGTCATATTGATGGCAATGAGTAGGCTACATGTGTAATGTTAACTAGCATGTCACCTGAACTTCAAATAGAGTATGAGAATATAGATGCCTATAATATGATTAAGCATCTCAAAGAGTTGTTTGATGCTAAAGAGTATGAGATCTCTAAGGAATTGTTCCTAATCATGATAATAGAATGTCCTAATGTAAATACTTATGTGATGTTTATGACTGAAAACTATCTTGCTACTTCACAAAGTAGTTCTTGGATATTAGATACTAGATGTAGTTTTCACATTTATAATAATGATCAAGAACTAAAGAAAGGTAGAAAATTGCTTAAAGGTGAAATGGACCTATATGTAGGTAATGGAACAAGAGTTGCAGTATCAGCTATAGGAACTTATAATTTAACTTTACCTAGTAAGATGTTACTAGAACTTGATAATTGCTATTTTGTTTTAATACTTGCTAGAAACATCGTAGCCATTTATTATTTAGATTTATTATTTAGAACAAATGATGTTCTGTCTATAATAATAATGTTTATTATGGAACAGGTAATTATACAAATGATTTGTATGCACTTAATCTACATATATTCGCATTCAATATAAACATCAAAAGGAATAAATTAGATAATTCACATCAATCTTAGCATTCAATAGAAACACTAAAAGGAATAAATTAGATAATTCATATCAATCTTACTTATAACATTGTAGATTGGGTCATATCAATGAAACAAGAATCACTAAGCTACATAAAGAATGGTATTTTGATTCTTTTGATTATGAATCATATGATACTTGTGAAACCTGTTTATTGGGTAAGATGACCAAAACACCCTTTACTGAAAAGAGTGAAAGGTCAAAATAATTGTTAGGTTTAATACATACAGATGTATGTGGACCAATAAACGTTCGTGTCATAGATGGATATACATATTTCATTACATTTACTAATGATCATTCTAGATATGGTTATGTTACAAGTCTGAATCATTTGAAAGGTTCAAGGAATTAAAAAATAAAGTTAAAAAGCAAACTGGAAAAGTATTATGATAATATGATCTAATCGAGCTAATAAATACTTAAGCCAAGATTTTCAAGATTATCTAAAAGAGAATGAAATTCTCTCACAATGGACACCTCTTAGAACATCACACCACAATGGAGTTTCTGAATCGAGAAATCACATCCTATTAGATATGGTACAATCTATGATGAATTATGCAGACCTTCCACCTTCTTTCTAGAGCTATGCCTTACAAACTGCTGCTTACCTTTTAAATAAAGTTCCATTCAAATATGTTGATAGGACTTCATATGAGATATAAAATGACAAGAGATCAAACTTATCATACCTAAAGATTTGAGGATGTGATGTTTATGTGAAGCGTAATGCATTTGAAAAGCTGGGAGCTAGGTCAAATAAATGTAAATTTATGAGATATCCAAAACAAACAGCTGAATATTATTTCTACCACCCTATTGGGCAAAAGATGTTTGTCTCAAAAAATGCTACCTTTCTAGAAAAAGAATTTATTCTTGAAATGAGCAATGAGAGAAAAATCAAACTTGAAAAAGTTTAAGAGCCACAAACTGATATCTAAATGGAACATGAGCCTGAGGTTGTAACATTGGATGATCAGTCTCAAGGTGAAGAAACAGAACTCTATAGATCTAGTAAGACATGTCATACACCATTGAGATATCAACTTCTCATGGATGTTGAGAATGACAAATTGCTCATGATTGATGATTAGTACTTAAAAATGCATTTTTATCAAGGTTTTATATCATCATTTTGCACTTGAAGTATCAATAACTCCTTAACTAAAGCATGTTTTATAATAACATATCTAATAATATAATATACCTTTAATTTATTGTAAGTGTTCATCTTAAATGCAGGCCTATCACATAAATGAAAGAATTGATTGATGAGTTGAAGTACTGAAATTGAAAGGACAAAGAGATGACCAAACTTAGAAAAGAGACGTTGGTGCAGTCCAAACTGGAATATTGTTCAGTACTCGGGTTATATCTGGAGCTGTAGATCTTGGATTTAGGTCTACTTTATATGGATGGAAAGGTGAGACATAGGCCTACAACTTTCATGGGAGCCCAAGATTTAACAAGGCCGTTTTCAAGTCCAAATTGTAGCAACAACGAAGAAGTCCGAATCTGTCCTACAGCCCAGACACTGTTCAGTGTTCAGCCCATATCTCGAGTTCTAGAAGTCCAAATGATCTCAAATAATTACCTTAGAAAGATGACACAATTTCCTAGAACTTTCATTATTGAAGTATGTTCAAATTATAACGTTATCAATGACATTTTTGGCAGACAAGAAGATAAGAATTATCATCAAGTCAAGATGTGGCCACCCATTCATCAATTAGTCAACAAATCAATAGTTCTGAATTTTGGCCTATAAAAGGAGGCATTTGCCATGTATTTAGGCATCTTGGTGTTCAGATCAAGATCATGC
>Ga0325404_1000113_pt1 | contig 75348 bp, 60 predicted proteins | sample PopdelMetagenome_18_FD_205664 | JGI IMG/M metagenome (GOLD analysis project Ga0325404, IMG submission 205664) | Populus deltoides microbial communities from Bellville, Georgia, United States - Xylem-Control-R1 | ecosystem: Host-associated > Plants > Phyllosphere > Stem > Wood/Secondary xylem...
GGGTCTTTGGAGACTGACCTTGTTAGGAGAGGGGCGAAGCAACTCGACCATAGGGCGAGGGGTCACTCGTATAAGTCACAGCCCTCCCTCGGGTCGCATTCTAAGATCAAAAGCTGGAGAATCCTATGTAGTTCGTTCCCTTATGGCTTCCCCTGCCGTAAATAGTTGCCCAAGCCCTCTTTTTGCTATGAAAAAAAGACATTTTTTTCTCGAATCACCAACACGATTAGTCATTGATCTATTGTTGAGACATGAGATGCTTGATTGGTTTCAAATTTCAGCTGATGCTTGGAGTTGGCGTGTCTCTGGTTGTCTCGTGTCTGTGTTTGAGAGAAGAAGAGGGGGCGGCTGCGGGTGCTAGGGTTAGGTTACTATTGGCACAAAGATTTGTTTCTATTTATACTATGTTTTTTAGAACCGGTTCGGTTCGGTCCGGTTTAACCGGTTTGTGCATTACAAAACCAAAAACCGAACCGAACCGGGATTTTTTCTAAATATTCTAATTGGTTTAATCGATTTTTTTCTCTGTTCATTTTTTCGGTTGTTGTTTTCTCGGTTTACTTGGTTTTTTGGTTTTTTTGCTCACCCCTACTCAAGACATTGGGTTGGATGACATTTTTTACTATTTGTTATACTCTCATTTTGCGCTGAAGGATTAAATTAAAAACATAAAAAAATCTTTTGTAAAAGAGTTAATGATGTAATAAAAAACATAAAGACTAAAATTGAGAAACCAAAAGAGAAAAGGACACGCATGTTTTTTCTCTGAAAAGAAAGAAAAGAAAAGAAAAAAGAAATGACCATCACCAACAAACTGTCTATTATCCGTTGTTACAAGCCACATCAAAAGGAAGAGGACAAGATGACATTTCCAAAAACACGACGAAAAGGTGGTTTTGCCGTCAGATGGGATCTCACATGTCACTTAAAAGGCTATGACGCTGCTCACTCGCTAGCACATAACAAACGCACCAACAACTTTTTAGAATAAAAAATTATTTTTCAAACTTAAAAAAATATCAGAACTCTCTTTATGAGCCTGTATATTACAAAAAAAATCCTTGTGTAAAAGGACAAAAATGCCCCTAGATGCATGCGTTGTTTTTTTGTGGTCTTTTTCAAGGGTTAAAATGTATTTTTATTATATTTTAAGAAGCAAAAAAACAAAAAAGCTATTGGTCAACAACAATAACCTTTTGACCTTAAGGGTATATAGGTAATTATATTTTTTAAAAGTTATTGAAAAGACAAAATAACTCTTGGTCAACGATTCTAGATTTTATCGAATTTAGGGATAAATATGTCATTTAAATGTGTAAAAGTTTTGAAGAAGACTAACATATCACTGAACGATCTCTTAATAACCAATGAAGCATTGGAAAAGATCAAATTACCCCTACAATCAAGGCTTATATTTTTTCCATCCAATGATAAAATGATGATTTTACTATAGCAATCCAATAATAAACTATGTCTAAACTAGCATCCTATATATTTTAGGTTAATTTAAACTCAACTAATGGACAACCAAGAAGTGGGAAAATGAAGAGTATTACAATTTGTTTTGAAAATTCCCAAAATGTCGGGGACCAATTTACAAATTGACTAAAGTAAAGGGTCGATCGAAAGCAATCACAGTGGTCGACAGTAGTTGTGGTTGGGCTTATCATCATGGCCTGTTACTAGTGGGCTTTGACAAATCCAAAGTAAGAGCAAACAAAGCCATGTCACCAAGGAAAAACCCTAAACCCTAATATCAGACATTATAAAAGGAGCTCTTCAGTCGAGTTTTCGAAACTCAGCCATCGCCTCCCTCCTCTCTGTTTGCAGCAGAGCCTTTCTTTCTCCTAACTTTCAACTAATCGCAGCGGCCAGAAGCAGAGATGGCACCCCCTAGAGGTAGAGAAAGTTTTCACGTTTTCTTGTTTCAGGGCTTATAGGTTGTGTGGCTTGTTTCACGAAATCTGATTTCTTTTATATAGTTGAAGCAGCTCTTGTATTTCATTACATCCCTAGAGTATTAAACTTTTAGCACTAACTCCACTGACATCACTATAAAACATTATTTACTTCCAAGCAGCTCTTGTTTTGCTTTTTTCCCCCTTGATCTGGGTTGTTTTTTTTTGTTTTGTTTTATATTACAGGTATTAATGTTTAGAGCATGACTGATTTTTTTTTTTAAAAAAAACTATGAGCAGGTCGAGGTGGTAGTGGTGGTGGGTTTAGGGGCGGCAGAGGTGATGGAGGAGGAAGAGGTAGAGGCAGAGGTTTTTCAGGTGGAAGAGGAGGAAGTGGTGGAAGGGGCAGTGCAATGAGGGGTGGTGGAAGAGGCCGCGGTGGTGGAAGAGGCCGGGGTGGTGGAGGAATGAGAGGTGGGAGCAAGGTTGTGGTTGAGCCCCATAGACATGAAGGAGTGTTCATTGCAAAGGGTAAAGAAGATGCTCTTGTTACTAAGAATATGGTTCCTGGTGAGACTGTATACAATGAGAAGAAAGTCTCTGTTCAGGTGTTTATTACTTTTCTTCAATTTATTCCATTGTTGTCTCCATTCATGAAATTAAATGTTTTTTTGAAACCTGAACAATGTTGTTTTTCTGTTGCATCAAGTTTCTCTTTTATTGTTGGTGCATTTGATGCTGTTATTTATATTATTTTTTTTACTCAATCATACATCTCTTTTCAGAATGAAGATGGAACTAAAGTTGAGTACAGGGTTTGGAACCCCTTCCGATCAAAATTGGCTGCTGCCATTCTTGGTGGTGTTGATGATGTTTGGATTGTAAGTTTTATTCATGAGCTTATATATTAATATTGCTCTATGAGTTGGTAGATTTTGTTTTATGCAACCTGCTTGTTGATTGTTTTCTTGTTGGTTGTACCAAGAAACCTGGCGCTAAAGTTCTTTACCTAGGAGCTGCTTCTGGTACTACTGTTTCTCACGTGTCTGATATTGTTGGCCCTGTAAGTATCATTCATCTGTAAATTATAGTTTCCTGCTTCGTATGTTGATAAGGATGTTGCTTAAAAAGTGTTTTTTTATTTGTAGACTGGAGTGGTATATGCGGTAGAATTTTCTCACAGAAGTGGGAGAGACTTGGTTAACATGGCAAAGAAACGGACCAATGTTATTCCCATAATTGAAGATGCCAGACATCCTGCCAAGTACCGTATGCTAGTTGGAATGGTAGACGTGATCTTTTCTGATGTTGCTCAGCCTGATCAGGTTTGCTCCTTCCTATTTCTGTTCTTAGTGTACCCGTGTATAGTTTATAGCCCCGCAGCGGAACAACTAGCCTTCTTGTTCCTTTCGAATGATTTATTACTGATTTAATTTGTTTTTGAATGAACATGGTTTTTGTCTTTTGTTTTTCTTTCAAGCACTAACACCAACTCCTGAAAATAATATATTTGACCTTTTTTTGCGATGATTAACTTTAGTTGCTCTTGTTTTTTCACCCAGTTAACTGGCTTCATTTTTTTGAAAGAAATTGAAAATTTTTATTCTTTTTGCTTTTTAATTTATTTATGCATTTTAGTTTATTTCTCATGATACTTCTTTGTAGGTTGAAATGAAGCTTATAAGTTCATGCATGTGATGAATTAACTCGGATTCCCCTTCAAGACATATTGGGTGATGTAAAATCGAGTTTCTGATGCATGTTTTGCAACATCAAGCTACTTTCTCCCATATTATTCACACCAAACCATTTTGAGACATCTGTTATCTTCTTTTTTATCAGTTTTTTTTTGTGTATAATTTTTAAGATCTGGCATATGATGAGGTACTCGGATTCCCCTGCAAGACAATATGGGTGATGTAAAACCGAGCTTCCGATGCTTGGTATCAATCAATTTATTCTCTTTTCAGTATTTCTAATTTATTCTCTTTTTCTCCAAGGCTCTTTATTTTTTATTCTTTTTTTGAACTCATTTTCTTCAAATATTCTGTAATAGTTTTTTGCATAATGGTGGGCCTGCTTTGAATAATTACCAGTTTCATAATATACGTGGAATAACATCTGTGATGCAGGACATGTTATTATGTTCACGTTTATATTGACAATTGTTCCTGCAGAAAATTGTTTGCCACGTTTTAGTTTGCAATCCTTGGTGGAAGTTTTAGAATTTTTATCCATCCTTTTGATACTCCTGTATGAAAGACTGAGGAGTTATTGATTAAGGCTTTGTTTGTTTGGGCGGTGTGACTCGAAGCGATTTTGATTTAAATGCAACATTTTATCCATACTTTTTACAGCTAGCATTGTTGAAAAACTTTTGTGATTTATGCATTTGGGATTCAGTTAAAGACGTTTTGCAAGCATGTTTGCAACTATCAAATTTTTACCATTTGTCTTGGTCAATCGGGTTGAATAAATAATCAATCGGTTTTCAGCTTTCAATTAAATATCCATACCTTGTGTCAATTTTATGATTATCTGTCCGCGGTTGTAAAATGTGTCAAGCCCTTTTTCATGCATTTTCAGCTCCTTCCTTGATGAGAATGATAGAAAATATTAGAAGCAGTGGGCGATGCTGCATGGTCCACTGTAAAATAAATACGTTCATTATTTTGATTCTTTTTAACCGAGGTATGCAAGTTAATGCAAATTACTTCTGCAGGCAAGGATTTTAGCACTCAATGCTTCCTATTTTCTGAAAACTGGTGGTCATTTTGTCATTTCAATAAAGGTTAGCCTTCTATTTGACTACTACCAACTTCACTCAAAGCAATGGCTCCTTCCCGTTCTTGTATTGATGTAATTGTGTTGTGGCCAGGCAAATTGCATAGACTCCACTGTTCCTGCAGAGGCTGTGTTCGAAAGTGAAGTGAAAAAGATGGTGCAGGAGCAGTTGAAACCTAGTGAGCAGGTCACCCTTGAGCCATTTGAGCGAGACCATGCTTGTGTGGTAGGGGGCTACCGTATGCCAAAGAAACAGAAAATTGCTGCTTAGGGAGCTGGGCTGTATTGTTTCACATTGCTTTTCGGGAATTAGAGGTCATAAAGCAATGGGAATTTCTAGACTCTTTTTTTTATGCACTTCGCTTTATTTATGTTTGTTTAGATTTGATCTTGAATTGGATGGTAGGGTAATGGAATGAGTTTTGGCATCTCTCTTTATCCGAGCCTGAGCTCCGTCGTGTGGCCATACTTTTGAGATAAAAAAAATGTACTCAGTTTTCCTCCTTAAATCTACAAATAGAACCGTTCATTTGGTGTCTTGTTGAAAATTAGAACGAGGGGTGATCAAGGTTAAATTATTCTTCTTATCATGTATGAGCTTTGGGCTTTGAACTGCGCGGTATGGTTCGCAATCCCAGCTATGCCTCGCGTGTTGCCTCAGAGCAGATCATCTCCCATTCCCTTTTCATTTCAACTATTCCCATATCAAAAAGGTAAACATGGGACACCCCTCTCAATCACAGCAATGAAGAAGGTTAATATTTCTTGTGAGCCCTGTCGCCAAAGAAAGGGTACAAACAGAGGGACTCCGTGATCCGATGGCATGGAAGAACATCAAATTAGTGTTTTTGGAAAAATGTTATTAAAATGCACCCTCTTTAGTCTTTACATCCAAAATGATCATGAAAGCAAATACATATTGTAATCGAAACGCTGACACCTTGGACCACTCGGACATCCTGTCCCGTCAACATCCCAGAAAGTCTTTTTAAAGGCTACGTCGCTCTATATTAATTAATTCATGACATGTTGTCTCTACAGCTAAAAGTGATTTGTTGGAGACAATAAGAGTTGCATTGAATAATTAAGAATACTGATGGCTCTGCAACTACTACTTAACACAGTACGTTGTGCTCGTAATCTTCATTTTAGCTTTTTTTTTTTTGTCTTATTTAATTACTCATGGAGAGTGTCACAAGTTGACTGCATTCATTTTCATTGAATTATTCAAGGAGGAAAATAACAATTGGAAAAGCTAGCGATCGAAGTAGAAATTACTAATTACTAATTCGTTCCCTAGCTGGCTAGCAAGCACAGAGCATTGCATACAGCAGCACTGCTGCTGACACAACAACAGAAAATCAGCTCGTGCATAGTGGAACTAGCTAGACAAAACTTAAATTGATTTCCCACGTCGTCAATCCTAATTGTATCACCGCAGGAAGACTCCTTGAGGCCATCAAACGAGAGGGAGCAACCTTCGTTGTTATTTTTTCTTCTTAGGAGTAATTAATCTCCTCCTTCTGATCAGTGTCGATATCCTGGCCGCCACCTCCCCACCTCTTCATGCGTTCTGCTGCTTGTGCAACCTGCATTGTATTTAAATTAATCCGTTAGACTATCTTTCACCGCCTAGCTTGCTAGGTATTTATGGGAAAAAAAACTTACCTCCTTTTTCCAGTTGGTTCTGGAAAGTATAATCAACAGAAGCAAGGTCTGCAGAGCGGTTCCACCTAGCATGCCACCCCAGACTCCCTGGATGATATAGCACAGAAAATTATATATAATTGATGATCTTAACAGTAATTGAATATTTAGCTTCATTAATATTATACTGATCAGTTAAAAATGTTTGGAAGATGGAATTGGTTGAACCCCACATATATATATAAATAACAAAAAAATTACGACTGAATATATTTCACTGTATCGTTTTACCATACACATTTCCTATTCATTTAAATATTGTAATTATCATTTTATTTTCCCCACAAAAATCATTGGCTTAGGTGCTGGGAGTACTTTTGTCTCTTAGTAAAACCCATTGGTCATTACTAGATTCATTAGGACTAGAATTGCCTTTTCAATTTTTAAGCTTAATGTAATGACTCAATTAGCAAAATATTTTAAATTGGCATCTATGGATTTTTTTTTCATCTCTTTATTATGTTTTTTTTTGGTTATTATCAAGTTGGACGAGGACAAATAAATCTTTTAATAAATATAAAATATTATTTAAATGAAAAACTAGCTAACATGTGCAATGCACACGCTAGTGTGTGAGAGGCGTCTGCAGTCTTTTAACGACAAAAAATTCCCATCCACATCGTGATGTTGGATTCTTTGTGATGTCTTTTTCCTGGTGGGGTGTTGACGATGGAACAATTTTTCACCAACAAAGCTCCCCCCTACATTCTTTCTCATGATCTCGAAATTCATGCTAGCCATTCAAAATTTCAAAGTCATCCTCTTAGTTATTGATATTTCAACTTTGATATTATTCTTTTGATTTCTAATTTTTGCTCTAGGCCTTTTTGTTAAATTTTTATTTTTTTTCAATTTCACCATTTAATCCCAAATTGTTATTATTTTTTTCTCAATTTGACCCTTATTCTTTTGATTATTTTTTTTGTCGATTCTATAATTAAATTGATTTTCTTTTCAATTTCACAATTCAATTAAAAAATTATATATAGTTGTCTTCAAATTTATTTTTTATTTCAATTTTATCCTCATTCTTTTAATTACTATTTTTTTTTATATATATTTTGAGTCTTTTTGTATAATTGAATTTTATTTTTTCAATTTAATCCTTCAACATTTAATTAGTTTGAGAATGTATTTTATTATTTTTCTAGATATGATGATTCTAGTCTAATGACCCGAGTTACAAGTTTGAAAAGTTATCGGGTTTTGATATTGTTTTTTTTCTTCTAATTTTATCAAATGATATTTTTTTTTGAAATGGGCTTTGTAGTTTTTTTTTTATCAAGTTATGATGATCTTGGGTTGTAGGTTTGGTAAAATAACTCTGGTTGGCTAACCTTTAATTATTCATGTTATGAGTTTGTTATTCTACTTGGATTGACTTATGTTTTATTTATTTATTTATAGTTCTTACTAAATTTCATCATTTTTTATTTAATTAACTAAGAATTGAGCCGTATTTATTTTTTTTCTTTTTAGAGAAAGTTTTTTTTTGTTTTTTTCACATTGCCGTGATTTGTTTTTGAATTTTATAAATTTACTATTATTATCTATTTTTTTATTATCTAATTAAAATAAAATCAATTTATTTAATCTAATTAATTCTATAACCCACCCGAGTTGCGAATTTGTTTTTTGCGTGACTCAAATATAATTTTTCTTAAAAAAAAAATGGGCAGCATGTACATATAGAAGACGTACCTCGACTCCCAAATTTGCTCTGTATCCTAGCAGGTAACCAAGGGGGAGCCCAAAAACATAATAACAACCAATGTTGATATAGGCCACTAATGCTTGCCACCCACCACCGATAGCAACACCTGCATGCATGTGTCATGATGATGCATAATTAAATTGCATGATTGATTAAAAGGGGAGAGCAACATGTACGTCCGTCCTTGTAAAACCACCTGATATGACTGGCTGGACGCTGTTAAGAACCATGGTGATGGCTAGAATGAAGGCTAGCTTGGAGGTAGCTACTTGCATCACTTTGCTGCTTGTGAAGATGTAGGCAAAATAGTCCTTCGCTATCAGCACAACAGCCATGCAAACCAGTCCTATCACAAGAGACTGGAATACAGTGACATAGACCGAGTATTTTGCAGCCCTTGGATGCCCTAACCCAAGCTCATTCGAGACACGAACGCTGGAATGTTTAATCATTGAATTCAAACATGATCCACATCATAATCATATATATCAAGGAAATTAATCAATCAGTCAATTCAGTAATTAGTTCTTACCTTATAGCAGCGTTTATTCCAAGGAACACCATTAGTTCCAACCCATTGATATTCATGCTGATCATCAAATATAATTAGAAGAAGAAGAAGAAGCAATTGGCTATCTAAGTTAAAATCAAGCTAATTTATTTCAAACGGATTCATGTCAACACTATCGCAGTGACGGTGATGAGACTGACCAGATGGTAAGGGAGCCAACAGCAATGACTGCGTTGTCAAGATGTCCGGTGAGGATAACAATACTCATCATATACCAAATCTCCAGGCAAAGCATCACAGCTGAGGCAATGGAGAGGGTAACAAAGGACCAAATATCCTTAAACGCTGACCAACTAAATCCACGCCATCCTTCCTTACACCAACCCATCACGTACACAGCTTGAGCCAAAGCAATTAGCCATCCGGTGAGGTTAAAAGCGATTGCTGCACCAGTGATACCCCAGTCAAGCTCATAGATGAAGAGCCACAGCCACAAAGCGTGTAGAACGAGAGCCACAACGGCAATCCAGGTAATTACACCAACCTTGCGTTGGGCTTGAAGGAACTTTTGGGTAGGGAAATAGATAGCCCATGAAAACAAGTTAGGTATGACTAGGAGAGTGAATTTCCCAGCAAGTTCAGCAAGAGCAGCTTCTTGGCCAAGGACTTTCAGGAGAGGAGCGGCGAAAATGAAAATGGGCAAGAGGACGACACAAGTGACGAGTAAGATGATGCATGATCTTTGCAAGTAAATACCAAGCATATGAACTTGACCAGCACCAAAAGCTTGACCACAGAGGGTCTCGAGTGCACTCCCCATACCAAGAAGGAAGCCGAAACAGAAGGTGATGATGACAGAGAGGGAAACGGAAACGGCAGAGAGCTCCAAGTTTCCGAGATGGCCAACGAAGATAGAGGTTAAGATGTTGGTACCATTCTGGCAGACTAGACTGAGGGCAATAGGACCAGCAATCCTCCATAACTTGACAGTCTCTTTCCAAAAGACGGTCTTAATAAAGTCTTGGAACGTCGGGAAAGCTGCTGGCAAGTAGTCTTCCTCTGGCACTGCAGGTAGTGATAAGGATGATGATGATTCATTGTTAAGCAGTAGTGGGGTGGTCTCCATGTATAAGTAAGAAGGAAAGGTCAATGGAGAAGTAAATGAAATTAATAGTTTTGTTTGTTGATATATAGTAGTGCTAATTAAGAATATGAAGGAGGAGGGACGGACGCATATAAAGTAGAGTGGACTGTTAGATAGAATAGACTGTGCTGTCTGTGAGTTTTTGAGAGTGATATCTCCAAGTGATTTATTAAATTAATATTTATTTTATTCTTTTTTAAATCTTAACGCATCGAGAAAAGTCGAAGACACTAAAAATCTTAGATTTTTGACAAACAGCATTAATTTAGCTAAGAGACACACAGCTATGGAAGATACATCCACTGGCAGAGATGAGTGATGATAGGCTGGGCAGCAAGCAGAGCATGCTGACGTATTAATTAATTCGAGGGACGTCTGTACTTACGTGTTTTATTGATACTTACTCTTCTGAGAATGAAATGGGAACTACCGGCCTTATCAGTCTTTGGCCAAGGCAGTGAACGGCCAGTCAAACCAACTGGACAATTGTTTATTTTTGAAAAAAGTAACCTGGCCGAACGTCGTGGAAAAGATGGGTGGCCGGGCCATGGACGACTTTTGCTTTTGTCGTATCCAACATTTCTTTCCACTCATTTAATGGATTATTATTATACATAAAGTTAAAACATAAAATACTATAGCTTTTCACGTGTGTTACTGTAAATAACCATAGTATTTTTTTAAAAAAATTTCTATATTATTTTTTTAATTTTTTTTAATATTAAATTAGTGAAAAATTTAGCTTTATAATTTTTTTTAAAATACTGTGAATTGCTACGGTGTTTTTCTACATGGTTATTTTATTTTATTTTTTATGATTTTTTTAAATTATATTTGTCGATTTTATTTTTTTAATATTAAGCTGATTGAGAATTTAGTTTGGTAATTTTTTCTTTTAAATATTGTGGATTGCTACAGTGTTTCTCTACATGGTTTTTATTATTTTTGTTTTTTATGATTTTTTCTAAAATTATCTTTGTCGATTTTATTTTATAATATTGAACTAGTTAAGAATTACAGTTATAATATATAAGGAAAACAATGTAGCTTTCCTCGCAAATTATTGTGGATCGCTACAATGTTTTCCCAACATGTTTTTTTTTTGTTTTTTTCTAAAATTATCCTTGTCAATTTTATTTTTTTAATATTGAGCTGGTTGAGAATTACAATTACAAGTAAATACAAGTAAGGCTAAATCATTTGGGGAAAACACTATAACTTTTCTCACAAAACACTATACAATTTTCCTCACAAGGTTTTTTTTCCAGTTTCTTTTGTGTTTTTTTTTGAAATAATTTTTTTCAAAATTATCTTTGTTGATTTATTTTTTTAATATTGAGTTGGTTAGAATTTAGCTTTGTAATAAAGCTTAATCATGTGAGGAAAACACTGTAACTTTCATCACAAAACACTGTGGATTGCTACAGTGTTTCTCCACATGGATTTTTTTCTTATGATTTTTTTAAAATTGTCTTTGTTAATTTTATTTTTTTAATTTTGAGCTAGTTAAGAATTATAATTATAATTAATTACAAATAAGGCTAAATCATGTGGGGAAGCACTATAGCTTTCATCACAAAACACTGTAAATTGCTATAGTATTTCCAACATGGTTTTTTTTCCATGTTTTTTTTGTGTTTTTTTTTCAAAATTGTCTCTGTCAATTTTATTTTTTTAATATTGAGCTGATTGAGAATTTAATTTTGTAATTTTGTTTCTTTAAAACACTGTAAATTGTTGCAGTGTTTTTCTACATGATTTTTCTATGATTTTTTTCTAAAATTATCTTTGTCGATTTTTTAATATTGAGTTGGTTAAGAATTATAATTACAATAAAGCTAAATCATATGGGGAAAGCGTTGTAATTTTCTTCACAAAACACTGTGGATTGTTATATTATTTCTTTAAATAGTTTTTTTATGATTTTTTTTAAATTATCTTTGTCGATTTTATTGGGAAAAACACTATAGTTTTCCTCACAAAACATTGTCAATTGCTACAACGTTTTTTCTCATGGGTTTTTTTTCTTCCAAAATTATCTTTGTCGATTTTTTATTATTATTAAGTTGGTAGATAATTTAACTTTATATTTATTTTTTTTGCTTTTTATTAATAGAAAAGCTAAATCATGTGGGGAAAACACTGTATCTTTCCTCACAAAATGCCGTGGATTGTTACAAATCATTTTGTTCAGTCCATAAGTTTTTTTTATCACCAACCCAACTTTTTTTTTCGTCATGAAATATTGACTCCATCATACATTTATTTTCTATTACTTATCTAGCGTTGGTTCACAATTATAACACTATCAAGTACATTTATTTTATAAGCTCGCGACAACGCGCATGTATGCCATCTTGTACATAAAGCTAAAACATGTGAGGAAAGTACTGTACCTTTCCCACATGTTACTGTGGATTGCTACAATACTTTTTTTTTTCCTACATTATTTTCCTCTTTTTTCTTTTTTTTTGTTTTTTTCACAAAATTATTTTTGTCAATTTTGCTTTTTTAATATTGAGCTCATTAAAAATTTAGCTTTGTAATTTTTTTCTTTAAAATACTGTGGATTTCTACGGTGTTTTTCCACATGGTTCTTCTATTTTATTTTTTAATAATTTTTTTCAAAATTGTATTTATCGATTTTTTTTATATCGAGCTGATTGAGAATTTAGTTTGGTAATTTTTTTTTTAAAACATTGTGGATTGCTACAATGGTTCTCCACACGGTTTTTTTTGTTTTTGTTTTTTTATGATTTTTTTCAAAACTATCTTTGTCGATTTTATTTTTTAATACTGAGCTGGTTAAGAAATACAGTTGCAATATGCGGGGAAAACATTGTAGCTTTCCTCGTAAATTACTATGGATTGCTACAATATTTTTCCCACATGGTTTTTTTTTGTTTTTTTTCTAAAATTGTCTTTGTTAATTTTTTTTTTAAATATTGAGCTGGTTGAGAATTACAATTATAAGTAAATACAAGTAAGGCTAAATCATGTGGGGAAAACACTGTAACTTTCCTTACAAAACACTGTGGATTGCTACAACTTTTCCTCACATGGTTTTTTTCCAGTTTCTTTTGTGTTAGCTTTTTTGTAATATATTTTTTTTTCAAAATTATCTTAGTTGATTTATTTTTTTAATATTGAGCTGATTAGAATTTAACTTTTTAATAAAGCTTAATCATGTGGGGAAAACATTATAACTTTCCTCACAAAACACTGTGGATTATTATAGTGTCTCTCCACATGGTTTTTTTTCTCTTATGATTTTTTTAAAATTATCTTTGTTAATTTTATTTTTTTAATATTGAGCTGGAAGGTTGTAATGATAGTTGTGGAATTGATCCTTAGATTTGAGATCATTAAGTTATCTTATATATGAAGTGTTATCCTTTGATCCTGGTTATACGTTGTCCTGATCAAAGGTAACAAACAAGCAAAACTATATGAAGATATTTAAGTAATCAAGAGAAGATTTATCATCCTAAGTGAATTAGTAAAAATATTACATCTGTTCTCAAATAATATTGATTGTGAAATCCTTAGCTAATACAGAATGAATTTTGAAAAGAGTTTTAAAATCTTATTCAAAGAACCAATGATTATAATATTGAGAACTAACATGATTTGACAAACCAGACATACTTCATATTATAATATCTAAATTAAAATATTATTAATAAAAGGATAATAATTACACTGAGAAACTAGTCATTGAAAGATTAAGTTAAATCACTTATGAGTTTTCTAATATTTAGAGGATCATAACAGATTGCTAGATATTGTACTTGATCTACAAATATAAATCAATCAATTATTTAATTGATAATAAATTAAATTATTTAATTTAATTTTATTTAGAATTATGATTTATATTGAGGCCAACTTATTAGGGAACCTAATGGGTCACATTTATAAGAATTATTTGTTAGAAATTAAAATGAGATAATTAATTAAGCATGACTTGATTGTAAATAAACTTTAGAAATTGAGGATTAGAATGTAATTAATATAGGGGATTACAATGCTAGACCTAGAAACAATTAAGTGAGGACTTGATTGAATAAATCTCTAAATTATATATGATATCATTTAAGGGACAAAGTGATATTTTGCTATTTATAGGGTTTTTTTTAGGTTTCCCTATGGATAAAATACTTTGCTTCTTATTTCCTAAAAGAATAGTGAGAAAGGTACAACACATAAATACTTAAAACATAAAAGAATAGAGCTAGCACTCTAAGGTATAGTAATTTCTCTCTTATAAAAGGGTTTAGGAGATTCCTGACTGGTGATTTGTGTGGATTACTATTAGAAGCCGGACACTTAGACGACTTATGATTTGTGATAATCCAGACTTGAAACAAATATTGAAAGGAAAAAAAAGAACATCTAATCTTCAAGTAATTTTCACATAAACCTTAAACAACTCTAAATCTATCAAACAAGATCCTTGGAACTCTTGACAAAAATTTATATTTACCTTGTTTGCTACGTGCATGTGTTTGGGAAACCCAACAAACACCATGTTGGGCGACTCTACTCCTTTTTCACTTTCTACTATGCTACATGGTATATGTATATTGTATGGATTAACACAACTCAATTGTAACTCGAATCCGCACCTCCCTTCCTCTCTCTCTCGATGAAGAAGTTTCAAGTTAATACTCTATGCATGCATGAAATTATAGCCTTTAGAGACCTTAAGTCTTAATTAATAACATTATTGATATAATTAACAACATCAATAACACCTTTTCTTTATGTAGATTAATTATATATGAGAATATTTTTTTTTTGTTGAAATCGGGGTTTAAAAGCCCAATAAAAATTAAATGAGCAACAATAGACCTAATCAAGTCGTAATATGAAATAAAAAACAAGCTCGAAGAAGGGTCATCAATCATCGTGTAATCCCAATCTATAGGGCTTTTAGATAACCCATAATTAGCTAACCAGTCCATTGTAGAATTAGATTCTCTAAACACTTGTAGAATTAAGGCTTCCCAATACTTAGCTAATAAATCTCTAGATTTGTTGACTAACTAGTATATTGGCCCGCACTTTGCAGGGGGTCAATATCATTTTTTTTTAAATATAAAAAAATATTAAGTGTATAGAGAATATTTTAAGTGCGTTGGGTTTAACAGTCATGCCAGATCCAAGTGAATTGGGTCTGGCAGCTGGCAGACATGCCAGACCCAAGAGCCTTGGGTCTGGCAAACACCTTGGGTCTTGTAGCAATACCAGACCCAGGAGTCTTGAATTTGATAGCCATGCAAGATCTAATTTACTTGGGTCTGATAACCATGCAAGATTTACGTTTGCAAGCATGCCAGGCCCACATTACTTGGGTCTAGCACCCAAGTAATTTAGGCCCTGCTTGTTTGCTAGACCCAAGTAGATGTGGGTTAGCGCAACTTTTTGAATTTAAAAATAATAAAACAATATCAAAATACCAAAATGTCCCCCATAATTATAGAAAATTACGTAAAAAAAAGTGAAACAAAAAAAATACCCCCATATGCAAAACTTATTTTGTGTTTTCCAAGACTAAAGATGTATTTTAACTATTTAATAGTTGGTGAAGGTCAAAAAAGTCCTAGGCAACATGTCTTAATTTTGTTAACCTTGAGGATAAAATAATATTTTTACTATACAAATAATCATAAAAAAACTACCATACCCCTGCTAAAAAGTTTAATACCAATGAACCTATGAAAAATATTGAAATACCCCTACAACCAGGGCTTTAATTTTTTCAATAAAAATGCGAAATGATAATTTAAATTTATATGAAAAGACAATATTAGCCTCATCCCAAATCTTTAGAGCTTGGAAAATTCATTGTGCAAGTCTACAGTGAAATGTGTTTTGATCCATAGTACACTTACATAGGATTGCTAACCTTACTAAGCTTAGGTTTGGCACAAACATAGTTGCTAGACCTGCGCCTGGGTCTGGCACAAAACATGGTTCTAACCCGCGCCTAGGTGTGGCACCAAACATGGTGTCAGACCCAAAGCTTCTAGGTCTGTCATTATTGCCAGACCTAAGAACCTTGACTCTAGTGTGGTAGCCAGATCCAAGTAGCTTGAGTCTTTTATGGTTGCCAGACCTAAACAAACAACAAACAAACAGAGGACAACTGTGCACTCTAGTTGTCAGGAGAGAAAAAATAAAGAAAAAAACGCAAACAATCAATCATTGACGGCAATCCAACTATGATATGTTTACATGTGTCACACCATATGAACGATGGCACGTCTGCACATCTAGTCACACGACGGATGACTAGATTTGGCCACTAGTAAACGTCTCACGAGCCTTCTTAATAGCGCGAACGCCACCATCTCATCGGGGCATATAGAATATGCGCTAGTAGCTTTTCGATTAAAAAATAGAAAATATAACCTGAAAATACTAAAATGCTTCCATGATCCTTTTAATCACATAAAATATCCATGTAAATTTCACCGTCACAATCCAAAGTAATCTATATCTACAGCTAGAGTGAAATTCCCATGTCGTTTAACTTATGTAATTCACATAAACTCTCACCTGATTCTTCGTGATAAGATCAACACTCAACAGTAAAAGTAGAATCTGATTCTATAATTAATTTACAAACACCCATAGACCAAGCCCGTTCCAATTAAGTGATCACTGTCCATAGCTCAACTCTAATAAAAGTACTGAATCTGATGTTGATAGAAAAGCCCTCGCCCACGTACCCAAACTATCTGGAATGAGGCCCCCTGAACCAGCATATCCTGGATTGCCTTTGCTCCGGCCATCAACATTCAACTACAACCAATGCTAGCTCTGGGGGATATTTCCATCCAACCATGCTGACTTGCTTAGTGGATATTAAATTATTTGCACCAGACCCACCAGCTAACATAATGTCAGCAAGAAGGGATTTTATTGCAACAGTAGGGTAAGAACTTAGACAATTATCAATATTAAAAATCCTCCGGTTACGCTATTTCCAAATGTTCCATACCGCAGCTCCAAAGATTGTTGCCCATGGCCACCCCTCACCAAAACTGATTTGGGATGATAAGTTATTGATGAGCCACGACAAGAGCTCTGGACATAAGAAGGGAGTAACATTGTTAGGACTAAGCAATGATTTCCAAACTGTTTTGACTAAAGGACAATCCCTCAGAATATGAAGAATAGTTTTAGTTTCCAATCTATTATTATGGCAGAAAGGATTAGAAGCAATGTTGTGATGAACTCTATTTTCATTGGTCATAATCCGTTAATGGGCAATTGTCTATAGGAAAGCTTTTATTCTTTCTGACCCCTTCCTCTTCCAAATCAATTTCCAAAAGGATGCTTGAACCAACATGATTGCAATGAGTTGTGGAAAATGAACCATAATAAATTTAAAATACTAAATTTATTTATAAGTGTAAATTTTTATTTTAAATTATAGACAGATTATCAGTTAGAAATCCATCAATATCTTTAAATCATATTTAGATCAATGTAGCTTATAATGTAGCTTATCTTTTAATAATTCTAAATTAAACAACTAGACGATAACTCTTTAATCTTGTGTAACTCTAGCAATGTAACTATAAGTTTGCCTGGAAATTCAATGATGTAACGGAGGAACTCTCAAGTACTTACCAAGATTATCAGTATTAGAAAAACCACTACTATGACTAATTAATCTTGCTAAAGTAGATGGGACATTCTTCGAAAAGAATATCTTAGTTTTAGCAACAATAACCTCGTGGCCAGAAAATTCACAAAATAAGTTAAGGCAATTCAGAACCTGCTTCATTTGTCCCTCACTCGCTTCAGAAAATAGGAGCATATCATCTGCAAAGAACAGGTGTGACATACAAGGTCCCAATTTGCTGATATTAAATGGCTTCCAATCTCCTGATTCCACTGCCTTAAGAATCAAGTGAGAGTCTCCGGTCATAACATAAAAATACAGGGATCCCCATGTCTAATCCCTCTCATTGGAGCAAAATTAGCAGAAGGAGTACCATTCCATAAAATTTGAAGAGAAGCAATCTCATTGCATTTTATTATAAGATTCACTATTTGGGATGACAATCCCACGCCCATTAACTTGAGACGGTCATAAGCTTTTTTCAAATCCACTTTAGTAACCATATACCCTTTCCTCCCTTTCAATTTTCCCATGGAATGAATGATCTCCTGAGCCACAATAATATTATATGTAATCTGTCTTCTCGGGACAAAACTGCTTTGATACTTGGTAACCAAACTCAACAATAGATTCGTTAGTCTGTTGACCATCAGCTTGGTTAGAATCTTATAATTAACATTACATAAACCAGTCGGACGAAATTGATGAAGAAACTCTGGCCTGAGGATCTTAGGAATCAAAACCAAGCATGTCTGATTAAAATCTGCCACATCAACTGAATCATCCAATATTCGACGAATAAATTTGCAAACTGAGGAACCAATAACACGCCACCAAGACTGATAGAAGAAAGGCTGAAATCCGTCTGGACCAGGAGCTTTGTATGTTTTCATATCAAATAAAGTTTTATGGTATCTTCATTTGAGACTGAAGCCTGCAACAAATCTTTCCCCATTTGATCTATGCTTGGGAACATACCTCAAGAGGAAAATTGTGACTGTGGTTGTCCTGAACCGTAAACATCTTTTTGAAGAATTTCACAGCCATACTTTTTAGAACTTCTTCATCCCAAACCCACTTGTTACTGTCATCTTTAAGAGCCTTGATTTTATTCTTTTGTCTTTGAATAACAGTTTTATCAGAATGAAGATCAACATTATCAGAATGAAGATCAAATCATTCATCTTTAAACTTCCTTGTATTCAGCAACAGTTAAAACTTCTTTAAGACTAGGAGTCTTCGTCTTATCCTTCCTTGTATTTAGGTGTTGATTAGTTTTTCTTAAACCTATATGTACAACTTGGTTGATTAATAAAAAGTGTGCAACAACATTACAAAAACTGTTCCATCTATCATGGTATCAGAGCTGCCTAAGTCTATTCTTCATAGTTTTTTTCTTCTGTCACAAACCATCGATCTTCTTGTTCAAAACATAACATGACCACCCAAATCGATTCAGCAGCTACTGTCTCTTCTTCCAACCTTCCACATTATGAGGTTCCTCTCATTACAATAAATACCACTGCACAAACACTTCTCAAACTCACATCCACAAACTACATTTCCTGGAAGCTTCAGTTTGAAACGTTATTCATTGGATAATATCTCATTGGATACATTGATGGATCAACACCCTACCCTCCCAACACCATTACTGCAGAAAACATCACAATTACAAATCCCTCTCATAAACTTTGGATTCGTCAGGATAAGCTTCTACTTAATGCCTTGATTGGTTCTCTTTCTCCTACCATTATTCCTTTTATTGCTTGTGTAGGGACTACTTAAGAAGCATGGACCATACTTGCCAACACGTATGCTAAACCTTCACGTGGTTGCATCAAACAAGTTAAAAACCAGCTCAAAAATCCATCCAAAGGATCTCAGACCATTACTGAATATCTTCACTTTGTTAAAGCCAATGCTGATGAACTGGCTATATTAGGTGCACCAATGGATCCAGAAGACCTCATTGACAAAATTCTGGATGGTCTCGATGATGACTACAAAGAACTTGTTCGTGCAGTTCAAGCCTGTGACACTTCCATTTCATTTGATGAACTGCATGAAAAGTTTCTTTCTTTTGAAGCCACATCCTCATCCCATGCAACTCCTCTTCCTATTACAGCCAATCCTACACATAAGACATCTCATGCATGGCTTGGCACCAGACCAACATCCACTTCTCGCCCTCCTTATTCCTCCCCTGCCAATCCCCAATATTGGCGTTCTTCCCCTACCACCACTTTCAAGCCTCTTTTCACCTCACACGCTCTCCCTGCCTATCGTCCTACCCGCCCGCCTATGCGACAATATCAAGGCTTCTGCCAAATATGTGGAATTCAAGGACACACGGCCAAACGTTGTCCATCATTTTAGCTAATACTGATTAATTCCTCCAATATTGAGCCTTCAGTAACATAAAATTCAGCTTCCCCTTGGCAACCACGTGTAAACTTTGTTGCCAACACTTCATCCACCTTTCCTACATGGTTACTTGACAGTGGTGCCTTTCACCATGTGACAACAGATTTATAGAATTTATCACTGCACTCTTCTTACAGTGGATCCGATGATGTTATGATAGGCGATGGTACCGGTCTTCCCATTACACACACCAGTTCTTCACATCTATCCTCTCCCACATCATCCTTTACATTGTCTAATGTTTTATGTGTACCCACTATGAATAGGAATTTGATTTCTGTTTATCAATTTTGTGTCACTAACAATGTTTCTGTCAAATTCTTACCATCCTTGTTCTTTGTGAAGGATCTTCAAACGGGGGCAATTCTCTTCCAGGGCAGAATTAAGGACGGAGTGTATGAATGGCTGGCTTTCAAACCACAGTCTCTACCACTTCTAGCCTTCTCCACCACCAAAACCACATGCACAACCTGGCATAGTCGCTTAGGACATCTAGCATTTCCTATTTTAAAACACATCCTCACTAGTTCTCATTTAGAATCGTCTTCGTTTGTCACTTCTAATTTCTCATGTAATGCATGCCTCTGCAATAAAAGTCATAAGTTATCATTCTCTATTTCTTTATTTATGTCCACACATCCTTTGCAAATTGTTTTCTCTGATGTTTGGACTTCTCCAATTGTGTCTTCTGATGGTTTCAAATACTATGTTATATTTGTTGATCACTTTACCAAATATGTCTGGTTTTATCCCCTTAAACGCAAATCTGATGTTCATGAAGTTTATACACGTTATAAAGCCATTGTTGAGAATTACTTTCAACACCTCATTATCACTCTCTACACTGATAATGGGGGAGAGTATCTAGGAACTCATCTGACCACACCACCTCATACCCCTAAGCTAAATGGATATTCTGAACGTAGGCACCGTCACATTGTTGAGACTGGCCTCACGCTACTCTCACATGTATCCCTTCCATTAACATTCTAGAATCATGCCTTTAGTACTGCTGTTTACCTCATTAATTGGATGCCTCCCCCAACTCTGAATCTCTTTAGTCCTTTTGAATTAATTTTCAAAACAACTCCCAACTATTCTAGGTTAAAAAGTTTTGGTTGCTTATGCTATCCATGGATTCGTCTATATCCATCCCACAAATTAGAACCCAAATCCAAGCCCTGTGTCTTTATTGGCTACTCGTTATCTTAACATGCATATCTTTGTTTTGAACCGTCAACTTCCAAAACTTTTATCTCTCGTCATGTCAAATTTGTAGAGTCTATTTTTCCTTACACTACTCTCCACAGCATGCTTCCACATCCAACTTCCACTATAGCAGCTTCATGGTTGCCACCAATTCTTATAGTCTTTGTTCCCCTTCCATCCCAGCCGCATTCTTACACTTCAAACGTATTTGCACCATAATTGCCTCCTGCTGCTGCTCCCTCACCACCACCTTTATCAGCTGCATCTCCACAACATCACTCCCCTGTCTCACAACCAACCTCCCCACCATCTCCTCGCAATTCCATGACTACCCGTGCCAAAAATAATATCCTCAAACCTATTCAAAAACTAAACCTTCACGCACAGTTAATTTCTTCACCACATTCTGAACCATCAACTGTTGCCCAGGCTCTCAAAGATTCCAACCGGAGAAGTGCTATGTCAGACGAGTATAATGCCCTTGTTCGCAATGGAACATGGGAACTTGTCTCTCCAAATAATGTGCACAACCTTGTAGGCTGTAAGTGGATATTTCACATCAATCGCAATCCTGATGGCTTTTTTGAAAAGCATGCCTTGTAGCCAAAGGCTTTCATTAGAGACTGGGTGTGGATTATCTGGAGACCTTCAGTCTAGTAATTAAGCCAACCACTATTCGCTTGGTGCTCAGTATTGCTGTTGCCAATGGTTGGTCTCTTCGCCAGTTAGATATTAACAACGCATTTCTCCAAGGTACCTTAGCAGAAACAATATACATGGCGCAGCCACTTGGCTTCATTGACTCAAATAATCTAACTCATGTGTGTAAACTTCACAAGGCTATCTACGGCCTCAAACAAGCTCCCAGAGCTTGGTATCAGGAGTTACATACATTTCTCATGGATTCTGGTTTTAAAAATTCTCATTCGGATACTTCTCTGTTCATTCTGCAACTTGGCACTAAACTGCTATACCTTTTAGTGTATGTAGATGATATTATACTAACAGGTAATAATGCAGACCTTGTATCTCAGTTTGTTGCTTGTCTAGCTAAAAGATTTTCTCTCAAAGATCTTGGCACTCTTTCCTACTTCCTTGGTGTAGAAGTTATTCCTCAACGTCAAGGCATTCTGCTCTCCCAACGTCGATATATCCAGGAGTTGCTTGCTAAAACACACATGAAAATGTCTAAACCTGTTCTTACTCCCCTGCCAACGCACTCATCTTCACTTACATTGTCCTCAGGATCACTTCTCTCAGATCCCACTGAGTACAGAACATTTGTAGGCAACCTTTAATACTTGTCTCTCACTCATCCGAATATTTCTTTTGCTGTTAACAGAATGTCCTAGTTCATGCATGCCCCAACTGATGAGCACTGGAATTGTGTTAAAAGAATTTTGCGTTATCTATGTGGCACACCACATGATGGACTTCTTCTTCAACGCAACTCTCCACTTTCCCTGCATGCTTTCTCATACTCACTCCACGTTTTCTTTGATGCTGACTGGGCAGGTAACAAAGATGACTACTCTTCTACCAGTGCTAACCTTGTTTATCTTGGCAACAATCTCATTTCCTGGAGCTCCAAGAAACAAAAAACTGTAGCCAGGTCCTTTACTGAAGTAGAAAACAGATCAGTTGCTGCTACTGTTGCTGAAATGTGTTGGATTCGTTCCTTACTCTTTGACCTTTGCCTTACATTGCTCCACACTCCAGTCATCTACTGCAATAATATTGGGGCCACACAATTAAGTTCAAATCCGGTCTTTCATTCCAGAATGAAGCATGTCGCCATTGACTATCACTCTCTACGTGACCAAGTTCAAACTGGTGTTTTACGTGTGGCTCACGTTTCCTCAACAAATCAGCTTGCTGATCTTCTCATTAAGCCTTTATCTCGATCTCAATTTCAGCATCTACATGGCAAGATTTGCCTCTCTCGTCGTGGCCTATTTTGAGGGGGCATATCAGAATGAAGATTAACATTATCAGAATGAAGATCAAATCATTCATCTTTAAACTTCCTTAAAACTAGGAGTCTTGTCTTATCCTTCCTTGTATTTAGGTGTTGTTTGTTTCTCTTAAACCTATATGTACAGCTTGGTTGTTTAATAAAAAGTGTGCAACAACATTACAGAAACTGTTCCATCTATCAGTTTTAGTGTGAAAGTAGGAAGGATTCTTGTCTCAAAAGCAATCCGTTGGCATCTTGATTTCTGGTACCAATGGATTTCCTCTTGAGAAAAAATCTGGTTATACTCTTCTGTTAACTTTCTTTCCAGGTTTAACAAGAAAGGATTAACACCTTGAGTCACTGCTCTTTGAATACCTCCAATCTGAGCTAGAACTTTCCTCTTTCGAGAAAAAAATATTACCGAAGACTTGTATGTTGCACTCCTGTAATTTCAAAGCCATTGACTTGAGAGAGCTATGTAATTCCAAGTGACCCTGCCAATTTTCATCAAGGCTGCAAAATTCTTACGAGTGGTCCAAGCGGCTTCGAATCTAAAAGGGCGAGGAGATCCCTGCCAACTCTCACTCGAATAGTTCAGTTCAACTAAGATAGGGTGATAATCAAATTTAATTCGAGGTAATACCTTCACCCGCATTTCAGGAAACTGCAATCTCCAAGCCTGGTTACCAGAGGCTCTATCCAACCTCTCATAGACATGCCCATGCCCCTCTCTACTCTGGCCTTTCCCAGTGAATTTTGGTCTCAAGCTAGATCCATCAGACCACAATCCTGCACCCATTAACCAAAACGAATACACCTTCTCATGTCAGCTGGCTCCCCTCCTACTTTTTCTGAACATGAGAGAATCTCATTGAAGTCCCCAAGTAGCATAGTTTCCTTACCCGTCAGCTGAGATTTTGCTCCTTTATCACTTTCCTGAAATTTCTGCCCTGAATTAGAGGGATTAGGTGCACCCGTGATGCCAGGGGTTTTACTCCCCTTCCTTCCCATCCTGTTCGCAATCATCCATTTGCCGTAGGGATCAACCACCTATGGTCTAACCACAGGAGCTTCTTCATGTGGCGCCACTTCAAGATTCATCTCCTCCGGCTCATTGGAACAACCAGACTGTTGCTTATCTCTACCATCTTCATTATGGTGTTGGACGTGGGGACAAATCTCCTTCTTGTGTCCATATTGACCACATCCTTTTTTTCTGTCCGCATTTTCACCGATAACATCGTAAAATATCCTGTGCTAAATCTTAGAAAAAACAAAGAACTGCTTTAATATCTTTAGTCATGTCGTGTCAGATATTGAAGATATACAAGTTCAATTTTAATATCTTTAATACCATATAGATAAAATCTTTGCTTCCTTGCTCTTGAGCAATCACCGTAGCTCTCGCTCCTCTTCTCTGCTCGCTTCAACTCATTATTAAAATAATGGAAGGATCAAAAAACTTTGATGTACAGGACAGGAAGTAAAACTATGGCAAAATAATATTTATACCGATTGCTTTTTATTTAAAAATATATTAAAATAATAATTTTTTTTATTTTTAATACTAACACATCAAAATAATAAAAAAAGCTAAAAATATATTAATTATTTTTTTTAAAAAATTAAAAATTAAAAAAAAACACACAATTACACCACAAACATTTTCTAAAAAAATAAATGGGCCATCCCCCTTCCCTTTTCGTTTTCCCATTCTCTCACGTAGAAGCCCGATGCTCCATTAAATGCGGCCCATTAGTACTCTCTCCCCCTGCCCTTTTAATTGAAAAGGACAACAAAACCCTAAACTAAACCCAACCGCCTTCTCCTCTCCTCTTAAACCCTAAAGCATATACTGATAACCAACAGCACCCGGCAGCTGTAACTCTCTCTCCTGTGACTTTCTCTATCAATCATGACCACGCTTCCACCACCACCATCATCTGGTGTTAGCCCCAAAACAGTGGAGAAAGCTGTGAATGCTCTTCTAAAATGGAGATCTTCCACATTGAATACCCAAAAGCCTCAATTACTCGAACAAGACGAGTTTTTCTACCTTATTCTAACCCTAAAAAAGATCCCACAAAAGGGTGTTAGCCGCATCAACGCCCACAAAATCCCTCTCCCCAACTCCTTGATCAACCCTTTAAATGAAGCCCCTGAGATCTGCTTAATCATCGATGACAGACCCAAGTCAGGCCTCAATAAAGATGCTGCCAAGAAGAAGATTCAAAACGAAAACTTACCCATCTCCAAAATCATCAAGGTTTCCAAGCTCAAGACTGATTACCGTCCTTTTGAGGCTAAGAGGAAACTCCGTGATTCTTATGATATGTTCTTTGCCGATAAAAGGGTGGTTCCTCTCTTGCCTAAGATGTTAGGGAAGCAGTTTTTCAAGAAGAAGAAGATTCCTGTGACTCTGGATTTGAAGCACCACAACTGGAAGGAGCAGATTGACAAGGCCTGTGGCTCTGCCTTGTTGTATCTGAGAAGTGGTACTTGTAGCGTGGTGAAGGTAGGGAGGGTTTCCATGAGTAGAGAGGAGATTGCCAAAAATGTGATGGCTGCTATTAATGGGATTGCTGATATTGTGCCTCGGAAGTGGGGTGGTGTTAGGTCTTTCCATTTGAAGTTGCTTGATAGCTTGGCTTTGCCTGTTTATCAGGTAGTTCCTGATTCGAAATTGAAGATTGATGGTGGTCCCAAAGAGCAGGAGAATGACGAGGGTGTCGTCGCCGTGGAGGAAGAGAAGGCTAAAGAGGGGAGAGTTGGAAAAAAGAAGGGAAGGATACAAGAGGTTAGATATATGGATAATAATAATAATAATGATAATAATGTGGATGGTCAGGTTGTTGATGAGGTTGAGTTGGGGAGTGATGGTGAAGGGGATATAGATAATGATGATGATGATGATTTTGAAAAGGTCAGTGAGGAACTGTTAAAGAAGAAGAGAAAGAAAGGAGATGATAAAGGGAAAGGTGAAAAGAAGGAGCAGAAGGTAGCTAAATTGAAGAAAGAAGATGGTGTCAAGCAAAAGAAAGTGAAGAATGAAGATGGTATCAAGCAGAAGAAGCTGAAGAAAGGTTCTTTGGTTTCAGAGAGTGGGGGAATGCAAGTGAGGGGTGAGAAGAAGAAAATATTGGCTGCATAATGATTCAATGTTGCTTCCTGGGAATTTGTTACTTGCTGGACTCGGAGAGAATCAGTGTATGGTTGCCGCCTGTCGGTTCTTTTAGCAGGTTGTGGTCTTTATGGTATTGGTGCCGTAAACTTTTTGTTAGTTTATTTATATTTGCAAATTTAGCATAAAAGCTTTATTTAACTTAATCATGTACCTTGATTATGGAGAACAAATAGAATGGTAACTTTCTACTTTAGTATTCCATTGCTTAGATCTCAAATTACTTTCTTGTCTCTTGAAATGTCATTTTTTTGCATGATGGTTAGAATCTAGTTCTAGTTCAGATGTTGGAACCTGCATGAACTAGAATTAAGCATATCTATTCATACTGATTTTCTACAAAATGGTTCCATATGCTGTCTCACAAGGAAACTGAAAGGAGTTAATTGTCTGATATGCATTGCTCGACCGTGGAAAACATACTTTTGAACTGCTTGTAATGGTCACCAAGGGGTGAAAAGGACCCTTCACCCAACCTGACCTGACCAGATGCGGATTGGGTGGGGGTGATGGATATGGGTGTTACCAGACTGGGTGCAAGTGATGGTTATCGGTGTACTGGGTTGAGTGCTGTTGCATAGAAAACCTGCCCTGATTCGCCCTGACCCGTTGTCATGAAATACTGGTTTCTAAGGAAATTGTGAGCCATAGGGGCTTAAAAAAATGAAAGACTGTTTAGAGGAGGAAGAGGGAAGAAAAACTTAGGAAGGAGAAAGAAGTGATGGGATCTTATAGTGGCAAAACAGTGATCTTGTCATCTCTATTTTTGTTGTCATAATTTTCAAAAGATTGCATGCTGTTCCTGCCCATTTGCTTTTTGAATGAGCTGATTTAGTTTTCAGTGTGCTGAGATTGGATAAATACACTGTCAAATTGAAACTTAAGGTGTTCATGTGCCTCTTATATCTTCTTAAAGAGCTTGATGTTTCTGCCAATGGACAAGCTATCTTGGTTGCTGAATGTTGATCACAATTGAATGACTCTATATAACAGATTGATTGGTATGGAAAAATTCCATCACTCTAAAATTGGTTTCTCAGGGATATGCATGCGTTGATGATTTTACTTGCCATCGCTAGTTGTTATAAATTATAATACATCTCCCGGTAAAATTTCCAAACGGTTTGGGTTTCCCTAGTTTGTCTGCTATTCTGAAATCTTCTCTTCTAACCTGGGTTGCAGTGTCTGCTCCACAGGGGTTAATGTACTAGGGCTTTGTATGCATGACCTATTTTCTCTTGTTTTTGAGCATTACAAGCTTTAAATTTCAAAGGATGCATATCTTCTTGTTTGTTGCTCATTTTGTAGAAGCATTTCCATCATGTCCACAACAAGCTACGGAAACTACAAATGAATTGGAGGAAGAGGCTGTGGTGGAGGTATGAGAGTTGGGGGCGAAGTTATGGTTGAGCCTCGTAGACATGAAGGAGCATTCATTGCTAAGGGTGAAGAAGATGGTTCCTGGTGAGACTGCATAATCAGAAGAAAATCTGTTCAGGTATCATTATTTTTCTTCTATTGTTATCTCCATTCATGAAAATGCATCTTTTGTGAAGACCGAAGAGTGTTGTTTTTCTATTGCATCAAGTTTCTCTTTCTTGTTTGGTGAATATGTTGTGTTGTTTATATTATTTATGTATTTATTTTATTAAATCATTCTTTTCTTCTCAGAATGACGATAGAACTAAAACAGAGTACAGGGTCTGGAACCCCTTCCGATATAAATTGGCAGCTTCCATTCTTGGTGGTGTTGATGATGTTTGGATTGAAAGTTTCATTCACGAGATTGCTCCCGGTTCTTCTGGAAGAAAACAGGGGCTCCCCAATCCTTTCCCCAGCAATATAGAAAAAAACTGCCTTCGAGGCTGGATTCTAAATAGGTCGTGATCAATGTCTACACTCTTCACCTGTTTTATTGTTGAATCAAGAGACCTGGCGCTAAAGTTCTATACCGAGGAGCTGCTTCTGGCTACTACTTTCTCTCGTGTCTGATATTGTTGGCCTGCTGGCCATGTATGGATAATATAATAATCTTGTTTTTTTTAACTGATTTTTTCTACTGAATGGTTCTGTTTGCAAGATGGTAGGCTGATATGCACTGCACAAACCATGCGAAACGTGCTCTTGAATTGGATAGGAAACTTACTCCATTCATGTAGTGTTGTGGGCTTGCAGAATACTGGTTTCTAAGGATGTTGTGAGCTATAGGGGTGTTTAAAAAAACTGACCAACCGATTAAACCGAGAAAAAATTAATCGAAAAAATTGAACTGATAGAAAAAACTGAATAAACTGATTAAAAAATAAAAAAAATGCTTGGTCCGGTTCGGTTCTAGTTTAAAAAACTTAAATTGATTGAACCGTACCAAACTGAATCAGTCTAATTAAATCTAAAAAAAAATATAAAAAGAAAATTCTAACCCCAAACACTCTAACTCTTTCAGCCGCCCCCTCTCTTTTTTCTTTCTCCTTTCCTCCCTTCCCGCTGCCCTCTCTTTTTTTCCCTTCCCATCGCCCCCTCCCTTTTCCCCTAACCCTTTCAGCCGCTCCCCTCCCTTTCCCCCTTTCTTTTCGCCTAACCCTTCATGATCTCAATCTTCAAGGCTTCAGGGGAACATGAATAATCTCGAAGGGTTAAATCTGAACTTTTGGTTCAAGTAGATGGTGTAAACAATAGTCCTACTTGTGGAGATGGTCATCGGAAAATAGTAATGGTTTTGGCAACTACAAACTTTTCTTGGGACATAGATGAGGCACTAAGATTGTTTCATTGTCTTCTAGTAAATATTTTTGAGATTTTTTTACTTTCTAGAATTCTTAGATTCATCATAAATGGCAATCTATCCAAGATGTAACACAACATCTCGTTCCTCCACTAGCACAAAGTCCAAATTAAGGTATACAATGGCAACAACAAAAATGTTTTGGTTTTGAATGCTAAAAACCGACTCGAATCGAACAAAACCGGTTTTCGGTTTGGTTCGGGTTATATTAACAAGGACTACTATTTTTTGGTTTGGTTAAATTTTTGGGTTAAAATTGGACCGAACCAAACCGCGAACACCTCTAGTGAGCTATACAGGACTTAAAAAAATAAAAGATTGGGGGTGTTTGGAGGATGAGGAGGGGAAAAACTGGTTTAAAAAGAAAGAAGGAATGGGGATGGGAATTTATTCGATATGCCCGTTCTAGATCCGGTCAATCCTTTACTTGATTGTATTAAATCGCAAAAGTTTTGCGTGCTTGCTTTCCTTGTCCATTTGCTTTATGAAAGAGCTGATGAGATTTTGAGTCTGCTGAAATTGGATGATAGTACGGGGTCAAATTGAAATATAAAGGCGTCCATATGCCTTTATATTTTTCTGAAAGAGCTTGATAGGAGATTTGAGCCAATTAATAGGACTTTGTATGCATGACTTGTTTTTTCTTATTTTTGAGCTTGAAAAGCTTTAAATTTCAAAGCATGCTTATCTTCCTTGTTTATAGAGCAATTCACGGAAGCATTTATTTCCATCATGTCTATATATAAAAAATCAAATCCACTTCAGATACTGTTTTTATTTCAAACAAGTTATGGAAACTACAAGCTTGAATTGAATTGGTAATGTATTTATGAACACAACCTTAATCACTATCTGACACGACCTCTCTTCCAAGAGGTTGGCTTTGCCTAGTATGGCCGACAAACATAGTAAGGAAAGAAAGACGGACGATGCCTGTGGGACAGAGGACTCTAATGGTTTTAAGGCCCCATGAGGTCCCAAGTCACGAAAAATAATGCAAATACATGTATATAGGATGTATTCCATATCTGACTTCTTTTGTTTTACCATCATCTAAACGTGGAGCAATCCTCCATCTGCAGAACCCAACTCCCGTTCATCATATATATAGGTTAGTCATCTGTGACTCCACTCCTCTACTTATAGATAGATTGTGTGTAGAGTAATTCTGTTGCTCATTTTTCTTTTGCTTCTGCTGTCGCGGCCATTGCTCTTGCTGCTGTTTTTGATGGTATAAAAACGTAAGCCTTGCTATTTCTTTCTCTAGCATATCCTGCTCCACTGTGTTTAACAACATATGCACACCACATGTACAAATGATACTCAAGCTGTAGTCCAAAATATTAGGGGGGGGGGGGGATTGCAAAAATGATAAAAGTGTAGGGGGGTCACATCGGGAGACTTACGGTATTTTGCGAGTTGTTCCTGTGATAAACTATCCAAACGTTGCCTCAAGGCTTGATTTTCCATGCCGAGTATGAGACTTTGTCGGTATAGATATTCAAGACTGGCAGAAACTTGAGATCCTTCAGCCTGTACGGCAAACAAAAAAATTTGTCAAATCTTAAAGTACATATAGCATGACAGTTGATTAAGATACACTAGGGATGCTTCAAATTCTGCAGCCAGCTTGCCTCTAATATTTGGACACTTCTTTCAAGTTGAGCTATATACTGAAGTTTTCTCAAACGTGAACGCTGAGCGAATTGCCTGCATGATTCTAAAGATGTTAGAGCATCCCAATTGCAGAATTCAATTGCAAGCAAAAAGGGCATTACTTGAATACTCACTGCTTAGCACGTTTGGAATCCGTTTTTGATTTAGAAGGATTATGATTAACATTAGATGAGACTTCTGAGTCATCTTGATTTTGCTTAACAATAGGTTTCGATGGCAAACCTACTCCAGCTGGTTCTCGTGGAGCAAAGTCTTGAAGAGTAATGCTATCCGTTGAAGGCACAACTCCACTGGAACTGCTGGTCACAGAAATCAGGGGTGATTCCCTGGACTTATTCTTTTCCTTGTCAGGAGTAGAACCTGAATGAAAGCTAGTTTTCCAAGAATTTTCATGATAATTAATGGTGTGAAATTCCCAAGTAGGTCCACCAGCTGCAGCACTAGTTTTGAGCGTGGTTTCCTCTTTCCTAAAGGTCTTGCTTGCTGTGTCCAGGAAAGCAACAGAGTCACTTGATGAACGTCGATGACTTTTGTACAAAGGCAAGTCTGGCTCATCCAGGAGATCATCAAGCCAAGATAATTGCTCAACCAGAAAACTATCAGAAGAGGCGCGTTGATGGTGCGACTCTCCTTCCACAGGCCTCAAAAAGCCCTCTGAAGATTCCATTGCACAAGTAGAGATGTAATCGGTGCTGTAGGGTGGAAAAATCATTTCAACGGGGTTTCCAGAAGTACGTGCTGGATTCTCTTTTGGACAAAGGGAAAAAGTTTCCATATCATGAGGTCATGAGCCTGTTAGAATGCATGTGTTCAAGGAAATATATATCATTACAAAACGAAATGTTAAGAAACAAAGTTAAATAGGGTTGCATTGCTTCCTACATAATTTGACAAGCACCATGAAAGCTATCAAAAGAGCTCAAAGACTTGACAGATCATTCAAACCAGAGACATTAAGAGAAATCATTTGATTTGATGGAGACCAAACCACATTATTATGGGCCAATATACATATATACAGTCGTTTCTTTCATATATAAATTAATCCTCGTGTTTCTTCTAAAACAAGCAAAGAGCCGAAGGTTGAAATAGAGCAAATCTAGAAAATTGAAAAAGGCGATTTAGAAGATGTGTAAAAGGTAGAGTACCAAAAAAAAAAAAAAGGACAGAGAGGGAGAGAACCGGATGGCAGGATGAATGGGGTATTGATGAAGAGGAAGGCAGCCAGGCAGCGGAGGCGTTAGCTAAAGAAGGGGTATATATTATTATATATGTTGGAGATGTGCTGTCGGCTCCATTGTGTTAAAGGCCTCTCTCTCTCTCTCCCCTGTACAAGTGAGAGAGACACCAAAGGAAAACACAATCAAAAGAATATAAGCTTTTAATGTGATTCCCAAAAAAAAGAGAGCCAATGGGCTAACCGCATTTTGCGTAAACAATTTACTACTGATAATAAGGAAAATGCTCCCTAGTCGTATTTAATGCAATATCCATGCCATGCAAAAGGGAGGTAGAGGGCTCTGGCTGTCTGGCTGTCTCCCTTCATTTTAAGCAAACCCTATCTATCTGTTTTAATTTGGCTCTCACTTCTTTCCATAAATACTGCCAAGTGAAGTAAATATAGTCATTCTAAAAAAAAAAACAATCTGCTAACGATATCGTTCACGAGTTTCTTAACTAGCGAAGCCTTGAGGTCATTTCATTTCTTAAAAATGAAATATTCGGGGACAGATTTCCTGTTGACGTAGTGAGGTGATAGAGCTTGAGATGGATTCCCAGCAAGCAGGGCCATTACTGATGTTGATTCTGCCTTCCTTGTCACAGAATATGCCAACTAAATTCCTAGTCTCGGACATAACATTAGTCCTCCAAATTAGGCAGACCCCAGATTCAAATGATGAACCCAGCCCAAGCCAATGGAACCCCATTAATAGATAAATGATTATTTTTCGAGTCAAATTCAATGCTGAGATAATATTTCATGATAGGGCTGTTAGTAAATGATACAAGTAGAGCTTTAATTAAAGAATAGAGAACAGAGAACAAAAAAAAAAAAAAAACGAGGTGAAAACATAAAGCACAAAGAGCAGAAACTCAACAGTGAGGTAACTGCCATCCATGTAGTTTTATTTAGAGAAGAAATCAAACACTACATAAGATAAGAATAAAAAATAACAGTTGTTACTTATTTTTGGACCCCACGTGCTGGAAATGGTGTGTATCCCTCTTGAACCAAATGCAGGAGTTTAGTTCATGGTTGATGAAAAATTGACCAAAGTAGAGAAGAAAGGAATGTTTTTCGAACTCTGTTTCAGCTGTTTCCTGCTCTCTTTATCCTTCTTCTTCGTTGACAAAATCATCAGGATTCTTAGATTAATTAGGAGTCTTCGTGATGCTAAACTCGTCTCTTTTTTATCTGGTCTTTAAGTTTGGATAAATCCCTCAGAATTTGCACTAAAAAATAATTATGTTGCTATCGTAATTCTATTGTAATACCAATTTTATTCTAACTTAGACTTTGATTTTGACTCGGTTTCGCGCAATATCAGACCATCCCAGCTATATTATGTCATTCATGACATGTTAAAGAATTAATCAGCACCTTTATTGGGTCCTAGGGCCCACTATTCTTATGTCAAACTCTTAGTCATATGGGGATGCTCAACATTGTTAGTTTCCGAATCAGATCAGGAGACTCACTTTGACCAACCAGTTTACTGCCGGATTCTGTTCTTCAAAACAATTTTATCTGACTTTAAATCCTTCATGAAAGTTGTAGTCCTATACGTGTAGATGAATTTGGGTTTTTGAATCGTCTAATTTCGATATTAGAAGCTCAATATATTCCTGTTTGAATATCTAGTGTGAAAGTAGAGAATCCTACTGTGAGAAGGATTTTGGCCCGAGTTTGCAGGGACACAATTGCAAGATGCTTAATGTTTGAAGACCAATTGCAGGCCAATTTGAAGTCTTTTTTTGGACCAAGGACTAAATGAAAAATGTGCTAAAATAAGGGAGTTGATTGAAGGTAAAATTAGAAGAAATTTTGTTGGATGGAGAAATTGAAGAACGAGGATTAGATCACAAAGGAAAATTAGCCATGCTGGATTACATTGCTGTTTCTTTATTTGTTTTTTGCCTTTCGGTTCAAGAAAAAAACGACGTCGTCCCTCTTTTAGACATAACTCACGTTTTGCTCTCATTTTTAAACAAGACGACGTCGTACTGCCCTTTGTTTTGACACAAACCACACAACCCCTTCATGAAAATATAATTAACATAGCATTGTCCATTTGCATTGTGAGAACAGTGCCTCCCCGTTTTCAATTCTTTCCTTTTCTCTACACAACTATCCCGTCTGATTTCTTTCCTTTTCTTTGCAAGTTCCTGCTGGTTTCCATGATTCTCTCACTTGATTTTGGAGCTGCAGATCACATTTTTTTCCAGCTTCAATCCAAAGGAGACAGTAACTTTTGTGCCTCCTTTGTGCTAGCTACAAAATGACATGAAGAGAGGAACCTCACCATCATCTAATGGCTGGGATTTTATCCCTAACACAGATGGTTGGGATGAGGTGTTAATGTGGAAGGTAGTGACTGATGATCACAGAATAGGAATCATAATATTTTAGTTTCCTATTTTTGCTTTATTTGATCACCCGAGATTATATTCTAGAATTAATGTAATATTCGTTTCCTAATAAAAGTTGTGATTAGGCTATATAAACCTCCTCTGCTGGGAGGAAAGGGGGGACAAAAAAAAAAAGGAAAAGAAAAAAAAAGAGAGAGAAGAGAAACAAGAGAGAGGCAGGAGACATTAGGCAGAGAAAGAGAGGCAGAAAAGAAAAAAAAACACATAGAGGCAGAAGAGAGAACAAAGGAGAGGAAGGAGAGGGAGATTAGAAAGGAATAACATAAAGGATTAAGGTTTCTTAAGATCATCAAAAGCTAAAGCAAGCAGGGACTGCCTTTCGGTCTGTGCTCCATTTTCTGCAAACAAATCTGTAGAACAGAGGAGAACAAATGAGCTAAAACCAGTAGAGAGAGAGGGACGAAGGTGTAGAGAAAAACACAGGAGACGAATGCAAATAGAGAACAGAAGGAAAAGGGGCTAAAAAACAAACGAGAATACTGATAGATCAGTCAGCACAACTTAACACTGCTACAGGTCCTTCGTTTTCGCCTCCAGGTCTGTTATTCCCAGCTTTGCATGCATTCTTAGTTACATTATTACTGTTCAAATGAATTATAATTCACCTGAACAGTAACCAGGCAAAACATGCCTGAGGAAACTCACGCATGCCTTTGTGCCCAACCGGGTCACTGGTTTGGACTAGTGACCCGACTATGCTTGTGTTGTGTTAGCTATCTTTTAATTCATAGGTTATAAATTTAGTTCAAATCAAACACAGATTTTAAGAGATAGCTATCGGTTCTTCTTGGTATTCTGTAGACATATCTAAAGGTATGATCTATATTGGTCAAAGGTTTCTTACTTTTAGACTTTGAACCCAAGTCCATTCATCATAGCAAACCTATCCTAGGAAAACTGATTAGAGAACACCAATACCATAGCAATTATAAGGCAAACCAAACGCCAAGCAACTTACCTTAGGTAGGACGTACTTGGGGTGCTAAAACCTTCCCTTTACGCAACCAATCCCTTACCTTAGAATCTCTAAAAGACCAGTTAAGTTTCCTAGTGATCATAATACTAGGTGGCAACTCTCTTTTTCACAAAACAAAGACCCCGAAAACAAATCCCCGCTCCGGGAAGGGTCGCTGCGACGCCTCTCTCTCGCGAGGGTGCGACAACAACCATCATCTCTTTTATCTAAGGAGATATATATGACTTATTAGACTTATCCTCAATAAACTTAAATCTACGAATTCAAACAATGAATTAAAACAACATTAAGGCCTCGTTTGTTTGCTGGAAAGTAGTTTTTTTTGGAAAGTGAATTCCAATAAAGTGAATTATTTTCCGATGTTTGGTAGTGTAATGGAAAATAAGTTGATTGGTTATGTCATGGAAAATGAGATGGAAAATAACTTATTAATGTTTTATTTTTTTCAAGTTTATTAAAATAATGAGGAACAAATCTTACAAATTAAAAGTTTGAATGAGAATAAAATTGAAAAAAATATATAATTTCATAAATTATCTCAAATAAAATAAATAATAATCAAAATAATAGAGATCAAATCTAAAAAATAAAAAAAATTGAAAGATGAAGAAATTAAAATAATATTAATTAATATTTCATAAATGTTTTTAAATAAAATAAGTAACAATCAAAAGAATGAGGACCAAATTTGATAGATAAAAAATTTCAATTAAAAAATATAAGGGAAAAGCAAATAACAATTATAAAAATAAGGACCAAACTTAATATAAAAATTAAATTATAAGGGATGAAATTGAAAAATAAATATTCAAAACAAAATACATACAACAATCAAAAGTTTGAGAACCAATTTTGATATAATCAATAAATAATATGACATTTCTAAATTTTTCATAACTTTTGAAAAGTGTTTTCTGCCCAAAATAAAAGGAAAACACTTTCCTGGAAACCAAGCCAAATTTTCCTTTGACTGGAAAGTGTTTTCTGTTGACCAACTTTTCTAATGGCAAACAAACACAGGAAATTTTGGAAAGTGGTTTCTCGAAAACTACTTTTCGGGAAACAAACATAGCCTAAGATAACAATGACATTAGCTGATAAATAATAAAAGAACCATTGTAGAATAAACTCCAGCTTTGTTGCCAATACTTTAATACTCCTCCTTTGTTCCAAAGCTGTACTTTCCTATCCTCGCCCTTGGAGCTTCAAACCTGTCTTTAGCTAAAGGCTTGGTAAACAGGTTTGCTAATTATTTTTTTGAAGTGCAATAGATCAACTCTAATTCTCCTTCTTACTGGAACTGTCTAATAACATGGTACTTGATCTTCATATGCTTGGTCCTGTCATGAAAAATAGAATTTTTTGAAATAGCTATTGCTGATGGATTATCAAATAACAATTCTGTGGGATTTCATTGATCAAAGTCTAGATCATTCAACATTTTTCTTAGCCATGTCAATTGCTTTGTTGCCACATAGCTGCTATGTATTCTGCCTCTATAGTGGAATGTGCAACCACTCATTACTTCTTTAAGTTCCAATAAAAAATGCTTCCTCCTATAGCAAAGCAATAACCTGAGGTGCTCATCATTTCTTCATCACTTCAGCCCAATCACTGTCAGAAAAACCAACAAGTTTAACAGAACTAGATTTCACAAAATGCATGCCAAACTCTAGGGCCCCTTTCAAATATCTCAGAACTCTCTTGGCTACAACAAAAAAGATTTGACCTGGATCTTGCATGAACCTAGAAAGGTAATTGAAATTAAACACAATGTCTGGACGTGTAGAAGTTAAATACAACAGGCTGCAAACTAAACTTTTATAGGCTTTACTATCAGTTTTGGGTGCTTCATCCTTCTTCATCTGCTTTTGTCCTAGTACCATATATGTACTGACTGGTTTGCAATTTTCCATTGCAAATTTATTTAGTAACTTCATAGTAAACCTCTTTTGACATAGGAAATAACCTTGCTTAGATTGAGTTACTTCCCATGCGTAATAAGTATGACAACAAGCCAAGTTTATTCATCTCAAACTTATCCTTCATGTTTGTTTTAAACTCTTCTACTAGTTGTTCCTTGTCTCCTGCAATCAATAAATTATCTCCATTCATGTTTCTTTCAAAGCCTAAACTCAAGAGATAACTGTCCAATCTGTGTACCAGGCTCTAGGAGCCTATTTAAGTCCATACAAAGCCTTCTTTAACAGATACACTTTGTTTAATGTGATCTCCTTTTCAAAGCCATCAGATTATTCAACATATTTTTTTTTATATATTTAGAACACCATTTAGAAATGGTGACTTAACATCTAACTAAAAAATATGCCAACCATTTTATGTTGCTAGAGCAAGCAAAAGCTTTATTGTATCTAGATTAGATACTGGAACAAATGTGTCGGTGAAGTCAATACCTGACTCTTATGAATAACCCTTCACTACAAGTCTTGCTTTGTGCTTGTTGATACTCCTATCTGCATTCAACTTGGTTTTGAAAATCCATTTCACATCCATTACCTTCTTGTGAATGGGTCTGTCAACCAGCATCCATGTTTCATTCTTTTCTATCATCGTGAGCTTCTCCTTCATTGCAGCTATCCATACTTGTGAGTTGATAGCTTTTTTAAATCTATTGGTTCTGCTTCAGCAATATTGCACCTGCTATAAATGTCAGTTAAGGATATTTTCCCCTTTATTGGTTTGTCATCGACATCATCATCATCCTCTACAACAACCAGTTCAATTTGATGCTCCTGTTTTGTCCCTTCAATTGATGCAGCTTCCTAGTTTCATGTACTATTCTCTGCAACTTTTACATTTTGAGCTATCATAACTTTATTAAATTTCATATCACAGATTTTATAGGCCTTAGATTTTGCACTATAGCCTATAAGAATTCCCATATCAGCCTTTTGATCAAGTTTTCTCCTCTTAACTTCAGGTTGCAAGACATAGCAAGAGTTGCAAAAAACTTTTAAATGATCAACATTGGGTTTAAAGTCCTAACATATTTTATAAGAAATCTTGTCTCCTAAAATTCTTATGGCAATATGATTTAGAAGGTAGGATGTTGTGTTTACTGCATATGCTCAGAATTTTAATGTCATTTCCTTCTCATATAGCAAACATCTTGCCATTTCCATTAATGTTTGGTTTCTCCTCTCACTAACTCCATTTTGTTATAGAGTGTAGGGCACTGTTAGCTGATGTTTGATCCCTTCTTTTGCCAAATATCTCTAAAAAATTTTATAGGTAAACTCACCCCCATTGTCAGATCTCAGCATCTTCAGTTTGTTTCCTATTTCTAGTTCAACTGCTGTCTTAAATCTTACAAACTTAGCAAACACGTCAGCCTTTTAAGAAAATAAACCCAGTAGAATCTACTATAGTCATCAACAAATAATAGAAAGTACTTTGAACCATTCAAAGATTTATTGTGCATCGGACCACACATATCTGTGTGTACCTGCTGGAGCTTTGATGATGCTCTAAATGCGTTATCAAGAAGAACAATTCTAGTCTGCTTTCCTAATTGACAGGCTTCACAAATATCCTGTTATTCTTGTATTTCTGGTAAACTAGAGGCCATCTGCAGATCAGCCATCCTTTTTAAGGTTGCATAATTAAAATGCCCTAATCTTTTGTGCCATAGAATAGAATCAGTATAGACACAAGTGTTAACACTCAAACAAGCTTCTTTCCAATCAATATTAAAACTTCTATTCATCATCTTAACAGGGAGCAATAGTATTCCTATTTTGTCTCTAATATTACATATTCCATCATTGAAAGATAATGAGTAGCCAGATTCAAGTAATTGTCTCACACTCACTAGATTCTGATTAATCTTACGTACATAAAGCACATTTTGTAGAGTTTTTGTGCATGACATTGTTTCAACTTTAATCGCCCCTTTTACCTTTAACCTTCACGTACTCTCCATTGCCAATTCTGACTTTGGAAATGTAGCTTTTGTCCAAATCCTTGAATAATCTCAAATCTGCAGTCATATGATTAGTGTAGCCACTATTAATAGGCCATGAAGAATTGTTTACCTCTGCTATGTTGCACATCTAGTCTAATGTAGCCATGAATAAATGATCTTCCTTGACTTCTGAATTTTCTGCAATATAAGCTTATTTCACTGCTTCTGGTTTGTTTTTGCAAAACCTTTGGATGTGACCAAATTGTTTGCAACTTCTGCATTGTGCATTCTTAAGCCAACACCAAGCTTTTAGATGATTTGTTTTCTGATAAAATTTGCAAGGAGGGAAGTGCTCTCTTCTTTCTTTCCCTCTAGTGATATTGTTCTGACACCAGTTATTTGTTTGCCAACCTTTCCTTTTCTCTCTTTTTCATTCTTGATTGTTTTTGCCAGAATTATTAGCTCGACTCTTCTCTTTGAAAACTGCAACAAGAGCTCCTTCACTTGTTCCTTTTTGTTTGTAAGCTTGCCTCTGCTCTACTTCTTGTAATGCATTAACCAATTCTTGAAACTCATTTCTGAAAAATCTTTTGAATCTTATAGAGAGCAAATCTTATTCTCAAATTTCTCTGGTAAGCTTACCAAAATCTTCTCCACTATTCTTGAATCTGAAAAGTCTTCCCCCAAAAGTCTCTTTTGATTCACAAGTGTTGAAATTTGAGAAGACAAGTCTTTGATAGTCTCAGTTTCCTTCATCTTCAGTCCTTCAAACTGTCTTCTGAGATTCAAGACTTGCATCTTTCTTAACTTCTTATCTCCATGAAATTTTGCATTTAGTTTATCCCAAGTTTCTTTAAAAGATTTACAAGTCATAATTCTGGTGAAGATTTCTTCACTCACAACATTATGAAGACATGTAAGAGCTTTGAATCGCTTTGCCTTTTCTTCATTAAAAAACTTCATATGTGCAATCGTAGGATTGTTTCCTAGTGGAGTTGGTTGTTTATCACTTTCTACTATCTTCCATAAGTCAAAAGCTTTGAGATAAATTTTCATTTTAACAGCCCACGCACCATAATTTTGCCCTGTGAACACTAGTGTCTTTATTGGAAAATTTACAGAATCCATTTCTTTTAAAAAACTCACTTAATCTCTCGTGTTTCACTCACAATCCCTTCTAAGATCAAGAAAATGCTCTGATATCAAATGTTAGTAAATGATATATGTAGAGCTTTAATTAAAAAACAAAGAACAGAGAACAAAAAGAATAGAAGTGAAAAACATAAAGCACAAAGAGCAGAAACTCAACGATGAGGTTTCTGCCATCCCTCTAGTTTTATTTATAGAAGATATCAAACACTACAGAAGATAAGAATAAAAAACAACCATAATCTCCTTTATCTAAGGAGATATATATGACTTATTGGACTTATCCTCAGTAAACTTAAATCTACGAATTCAAACAACATTAAGATAACAATGGCATTAGCTGATAAATAGTAAAAGAACCATTGCAGAATAAAATCCAGCTTTGGTGCCATTACTTCAACAAGGGCAACTCAGTAATACCGGGCCAGTTTACATTGTTGCAACATTTGATTAAAATTCACTTCTGCTTTAAGACTTTCTATCTACACAACTTTTCTCAACCATTGTAACTTCCAATTAGATATAAAGTTTGCGTGCTTTGGTTTGTTTTTCTGCATGTAATTGAAGGTAGAAGCTCACAAACACACAGACACGCGTACACACAGAACCTGCTTGTGTACTCATGCAAAAGAAACAAAATGGCATAAAAAATGGCTTAATGGAAAACAAGGTCACTTAGAAGTTCAAATATGTAATGTGAGATTAAGACAAATCTTGTTGAAGTTTTATTAATTGAACAAATAGCTAATTGTAGAGAAATAGAAAGGATTCTTAACAGAGAAAAGTTGAAGTAGAGAAAAGATAATTTTTTCATAAATAAAGAATACCTATTTAAAGGTTTACAACTCAACTAAAAATACTGAAAAATAGCAACAAAAATCAGAGTTTATTGGCAGGACTACCACTACTTAACAGAAAATAAGAAAATCTAGCTGCAAAATCTGTTTTAAAATAGTAATACGAAAGACAAAATCACAACAACACTTATTCCAATCTTCAGATTCTGGAAAATTCTCATAAATTGTAACACTCCTCCTTGAGATTTGCCTTAAACAAACCAAGTTTTATCCTTAGAAATTCCAGCCTTAATTTAGGAAGTGCTTTAGTTATAATATCAGTAAGTTGAACATCAGTTGGACAATAATGAAGCTTTATAAGTAGATTCTTCTCAGCTTCTCTTATGGAGTGAAATTTCACATTGATGTGCCTGGTTTTGCCATGTTGAACCAAATTTTGAACAATAGTAATGGCAGACTTGTTGTCACAATAAAGCTCAGTTGGTGAGCTTTATTCTTGGCCCAAATCAGTAAGCAACTTATTTAACCAGATTGCTTGATTTGCAGCTGTTGCCATAGAGGTATACTCTGCTTGCAGTTGATTGTGCCACCACCTCTTGCTTTTTTGCATTACAATAGATTGCACCTTAACCACTGGTGAAAACACACCCAGAAGTGCTTTTTATGTCATCAACACTCCCTGCCCAATCACTGTCTGTATATCTAATTAATTTTACTCCTCTTGTCTTTGAATACCAGATGCCAAGGTTGATTGTTCCTCTAATGTACGTCAACACCCTCTTAGCAACTTCCATGTGAATATTGTTAGGTGAGCTCATGAACTTTGACAACAAACTAGCTGGAAACATCAAGTCAGGTCTGGTTGCTGTCAAGTATAGTAGGCTACCTACTAAGCTTCTAAATGCAGAGGGTTCTTCAAGTTTTTCACCATCATTCTTTGAAATCTTCTCATTTTATGCCAATGGAGTTGCTACTTCTTTGCATGATTCAAGCTTGAATTTCTTGAGTATATCAACAACATATTCCTTTGTGAAACAAAAATACCTGAGGTACATTGATGTATTTCCATTCCAAGAAATTAGTTCATAATGCCAAGATTAGACATTTCAAAAACATCTTGCATTTCTTTTTTGAACTCTGCCAGCAATTTTACATTGCTTCCAGTCACTAGCATGTCGTCAACATAAAATGATATTACCAACTGCAGACAATCTTCATCTTGTTTCAGATACAAAGTAGCTTTATTTTCACTTCTCTTGAATCCTAGTTGAATCAAACGAGTATCAATTATGTTGTACTAGGCCCTTGGTGCTTGGTTCAAGCCATAAAGAGCCTTGTGTAGCTTGTATACTTTGTGTTCATAACCAGCAACTTCAAAGCCTTCTAGTTGCTGAACATAGATTTCTTCAAGGACTATCCCATTTAGAAAAGCAGCCTTGACATTTAAATGATAAACTTTCCATTCCTTTTGACCTATAAGTGCAAGTAGAAGTCTTATAGTTTCATGCCTAGCTACTGGTGCAAAAATATCACCATAATCCACTCCAGCAACTTGAGCAAAGCCTTTAACAACCAATCTAGCCTTGTGTTTGAAAATTAAACCATCTAGATTAAATTTGGTTCTGAAGACCCACTTCACACCAATTTCTTTTTTATCTTCAAGAAGTTCTATCAATCTCCAAGTTCCATTTCTTTTAATGGAATCAATTTTTAATTTCATTGAATCAATCCAAGTTGGAACTCTTGCAGCTTTAGTGTAGTTTGTAGGCTCAGAGTGTACAAGATTACATCTTTCATGCTCATCACACAATAGCCTCACCTTAAGTACTGCTATATCTGAAGTTGCTTCCATATCTGGTTGATCTTCAATACCAGTTCTTCTTACTGCTGGTTCAAGAGCAGTTGTGGTTATCTGATCAACTTCCTTTAACTCCCAATTCCAGCAGGAATTCTCATCAAAATAAGCATCTCTACTAATATGAACTTTAGCTGCATTCAAATTATATATTCGGTAACCTTTAGATTCTGCTGCATATCTTACAAGAATTCATTTCTCAGCTCTTTCATCAAATTTCCCTTTTTTGGCAAATGGCACATGAAAGTAGCATAGTGATCCAAAAACTTGGAGATGTTTGGCAGTAGATTGGACACCAGACCATGCTTCCAATGATGTTTTTCTTTGAACAGACTTAGTTGGTAGTCTATTAAGCAAATATACTGAAGTATTTACTACTTTAGCCCATAGAAACTTAGGTAACTTCTTTTCAAACAAAATACACCCGGACATCTCCATCACAATCTTGTTTTTCCTTTCAGAAACTCTATTATGTTATGGAGTGTATGGAATTGTCAGCTGATGAACAATCCTAGCTTCTTGACAAAAGGCATTGAACTTCTTCGAAGTATACTCTCCTCCATTATCAGTTCTCAGCTCTTTAATTTTTTGATTACTTTGAGTTTCACCCATACACTTGAAGTTTCTGAACATTGAAAGTGCTTTTGACTTGGTTTTCAGAAAATAAACCCAAGTCATTCTACTGAAGTCATCAATGAACAATATAAAATACACATTATTGCTCAAAGAAGCTGTGCTTATTGGTCCACAGATGTATAAATGGACTAACTACAGCTTGTGAGTAGCTCTTTTGGATATACTTTGAGGAAATGATTATTGGTGTTGCTTCCCAAGTTTACAGCTTCCATAGGTTTGGGTACTGATATGAATTTCAAGCATATCTTCTACCATACTAGCATCATACAACAACTTTAATGATTTTAAATTGTAATGACCAAATCTTTTATGCCAAACAATACTTTCATCAATCCTGGCACTGAACACATGCCCTTCAACTACATTGAGCTTCAAATAGAAGCTATTTCCATCCATTTTGATTTCTGCTATCTCTGAATTATGTGTATCAGTGATAAAGCAAAATCTCTCTTTAAAAGAGACTTCATAACTATTTATTAGCATCTATGCAACACTAAGGAGATTTTGGTCTAGTTCTGGAATGTAAAGAACATTGGTGATAGTTTTAGTACCTTTATTTTTCCTGATCGCAACAATGCCTTTTCCCTTAGCCTGCACAATATCTCAATTTCCCAACTTGATCTTTGGTTGAACTGGTCTGTCAACAGAAGAAAAAATTGAAAGAAACTTAGTCATGTAACTAGTGCAGCCACTGTCTATAAGCCATGTATTCAGTTCAGAGGTTTTACAAGTTTGAGATGCCATAAACAGATGCTCCTCATCACCTTTGCCTTCTTAAGAAACATTTGCTTATTGTTGTATTTGCTGCTAAGATTGTTTCTTCTTGATTCTGCAATATTTTTCACTATGGCCAAGATTATTACAGAACGCATACTGAAAGAGGGTTTACCCTTAAACCAACAATCTTTCTCAGCATGTTTAGTTCTTCTGCAATAAGAGCAATGTGAGAAAATTTATCTTATTGAAGATATACTTGTTTTTCCCTTGGAAAACTTGACAGGTTTCTTTCTTAGCAGGTTACCAGTACTCCTTCCTTTGTTGTTTGCTGGGAAAGCACCTTCAACAACCTCATCGTCTCTTATTTATACCCTTTGCTCTTGAACATGAAGTTTGCTAATTAACTCTACAATAGTGAGATTTTACAAATCGCAAGATTCTTCTATTGTAGAGATCTTGGCTTCAAACTTTTTTGGTACAAACATCATAAGTTTTTCTACCACTTTATGATCTTCAAATGTTTTTCCAAGAAGTCTCATTTGATTTACAAGATCCATTAATCTGCCAGAATAATCTTTGATAGATTCATTGTCTTTCATCTTCATCAACTCAAATTCTCTTTTTAATGCAAGAAGCCTAACTGTTTTGACTCTGTTGCTACCTTCAAATTCAACTTGGAGCTTATCCCATACTTGTTTTGGTGTTTCCAAGTTCATTATTTTGGTGAAAATATGATCTGTAAGTCCAAAATGTAGGCAGGTGATGTCCTTTTTGAGTTTTTCTTCTTTATGTGCTTTCATTTGATCAATTGTGGGGTTTGCTGTCAATGGTGGTGGATCATAATCAAACACTACAACATTCTACAAGCCTTGAAATCTTAGATAAAACCTCATCTTGACAGCCCAAAAATATGATAGTATTCACCATTAAACACTGGAATTGCAGATGCAGTATTACTTGAAGTAGACAATGAATCAGTAGAAAAATAAATCACTAGTGTTTACGCTCATTCTCTCTGTTTTTAGCACTCAACCTTATTGTGTTTAGCACTAGAAAAACTTGCCCCACAACTAGTAGGATAATAGCTCTGATACCACTGTTGAAGTTTTGTAAATTGAACAAATAGCTAAATATTGCAGAGAAATAAAAAGGATTCTTAACTGAGAAGAGTTGAAGCAGAGAAAAGATAATTCTTTCATAAATAAAGAATACCTATTTAAAGGTTTACAACTCAACTGAAAGTACTGAAAAATAGCAACAACAATCAGAGTTTGCTGGCACTACTACTACTTAACAGAATAAAAAAATCTAGCTGCAAAATCTGTTTTAAAACAGTAGATCACAGTAGCATTTATTGGAGAAGGCGGACGGGGGGGTAGCATGAGATATTTTAATTTGCATGGCTGTAATGCATCATTGATATATTCATCCGCTGTAAGGTATAGATAATCACTTACTTTCAAAGTCTTTGTCTAAACGTTCTCAACCACTCCACACACTGCGAAGTACAACGATAAAGCTTCTTTTGCCGCTGCAAAATGTACCTGATATATTTATAGTAGAGCCATGGCATGATTATGAGACACCCTGGAGTCTATGGGGAGACTTTTAGCAAACAATATTCAGAGATAAGGCCAGAGTATCAATATATGGTTCAGATGGGTAAATTTTGCAGCAAATGCTCTAGCCAGTGGTTTTTTCAGTCAAGAAAAATCATTCTATCAGGTAATAAGGCTTTGTGAAACTACCGTCTTCTTCCATAATCTATAGCTGAGAATTGCTTCTTCTTTTCCAGATCTTATACATATCAGAAAAGCAGCTGTCAAGCTGAAATCACTGACTCTGACTCCCAAAATTCTGACCAAAAATATGTATAGGAAATGAAGAAAGGTTTGAAACTTCCTGTAGATTCAGCATCTAAAAGTAATTGTGACTTGCTAATACGAGCCAAAAAACAACATTCTGAAGATGAAACAATGCTACCATTTAAAATACTCATGCCTCGTCAGTAAACAATTCAACACAGAAGATAAAAAGCAAATGAAACATTTGAATTGACCTTAAATTTGTGACTAACACAGTTCTTGATTCAGTGTCTTCCTCTGCATGAATTTCTCCATCTGCAAATGCAAATGGTTATAAAATTTAATGAATGAAGATATCCACTGAGAGCAATAGAAAATTCAACCGTTATTGTCAACTTGTTAAGCAAGATCAAAAAGGAGGAAGATATTATGGAAGGGAAATCTTGGAGATCATATAACTTGTCAAAACAACAAGTTGTAATCCTAAACCATTTGAAGCATCGAAACCGCAAAAACTACACTTAACATTATTATGCAACTCTTTATTTAAGCTGATTCTATTCAATTAATATCAGACCGCATCATCCAAGAAGATACAAGTTGCATTACCAACATCGAATTAATTTGAATGGCAATCATATATGATGTATTTATTTCCAATCTGTGAAATGTGTTTCTTCATTTTTTACTCAAATTAGATCCCAGATCGATTGCTACTTGGGAATAGTGCATCAAACAAAAATGTTCAGATTCTCCTCTTTAAAATTCATCAGCTTATACCCTCCATTCTTTCTTCCTTTCTGACCAAGACAAGTATCTATGCTATTTCCATAGCCGTGCAGTATGGGGGGTGCGCGTGTAGGGGAGGGGGAGGGGGAGGGGTGGTGTGTTGTTAGCTATGTATACATCTCGTTCAGTTGTGGAATAACCTACCAGAAAGAGACAGCAAATTGGACTTTCCATCTCAACCTGCTTCGACAATTCCATTACGTTTTTATGTAATTTCTGTTTCACTTCCCGCAACACCAAAGGCCTTATGCTTCAACACACTGATCAAATGTTTCCTATTGTAAAATTAACAACATATTTTAGAGGAGTGAGATAAAAAGCAAATCAGCTCTTTAATAAGATCAATCGTCAGTACTGTCCAAAATAGAAAAGTAAAATCCTCTTTTAGTTGCTGTTTCCCATAGCCTGCGGAGCTAGACCTACCTTAATACTCTTGCAGCATTTATCACTAATTAACAATGGTTTAGAAGGCAGCACATACCAAAACCAAATATGGAGTAGCTTTAGAATCTTCTTTGAACAAGCTCAACCTATTAGAATTTTGTGAAAAATCTTGGCACTGAAGCTCCTTCCCTTTACCGCTGGCCAAAGCATCGAGTCCGTACAAATTTCGCCAAAGTGTTTGTTTCGTCTATTATTATTTCCTGCTCTCAGGCTGGATGTTACCAATGCTAGCTAGGAACTCCTTCAGTCATACCCCTTTAAGTTCATTGTTTAAAACGGGAAGCACTCTTTTGCGCTGGTTAAGCTCTTCCTGCTTCTGATAGACTGTATCCAAACTACCACAAACCTCAAACGGTTTTGCTTCCCAAAGATACACCATCGCATGGCTTTCCCAACCTATCGCTGACACTAATGCGACGCTTTTCCCTCTGGTGGAACTCCACATCAACAGATATTGGCAAAAGACATTTTCCTGAAAGTTAGTTGAAAATTGTCTACACATGCATGAACATGGAAGATGAAAAAATGATCTTACTTTTAATTAAATCTGTGACAGATTATATTATTATTTTTAATTTTATATAAATAAATCAAACCTCATTATCAAAGCAACTGATTTACACAGAATAGGAAACAGAAGCAGCATTAAAGATGAGATATCTATGCATTTTGCATGACCTCGATGAAAGAAAATTATCAGCTAGTGATTGCATTAGAATTGGCTGCATTTATGGAGGGCTGTCGATTTCTAAAAGCTGGTTCTATTCGCTGATCAGATAGCATGGTACAACTGCCATGGACAATCTGCTGGCAATGCTCAAGTTAAACTGCTGGCAAGAAGCTAGAATAGGCAGATAAAAACTTGTGGCTCTGCCTGCCAACCTTCTATCCATACACACACTGATAGTTTTTCTTTGCATCGGAAGAGAATTCTTTCTGTTGTTAATTAAGGATAAAAGATGAAAGAAATTGGAGGTAGCGGTGCAGTGGTGGTGAGATGGTGGGATCAGAAGGGGACCAAATAGAAAACAAGAGCAGACGCTACACCCACCAATCACATTCATTCATCCAACGGGATGTATATAATTATAATATGATCTTCTTTTCTGTTCGGATCATTCAGTCCTTTTTATCTAACTAACGGCTCCTTTTTCTTTCATTCACAGACAGATCTGCCCGCTTGGCTTCTCCCTCAAAAATTTGAAATGCTTCTCTCTCTCTCTCTCTCTCTCTCTCTCTCTCTCTCTCTCTCTCTCTCTCTCTCTCTGTTATTAATTACTATTATAATAAATCCCAAAAGCATGTGATTTTGAAAATGTTGATGCTTCTTTCTCGGACAACGTCACTCTCTCTTTTCTATCTATCTATCTACTTCAAGTTTCTTACGGTACAAGAGAGAGAGAGAGAGAGAGACAAAACCATTCACTTCCAATCCTTTTAGACCTTGTTTTCCTAAAATAGATTGAATCTAGTTTTACACTACCCTCTGTTTTCTAATAAACTCCCCTTAATTTCCTAGTACTGTTTTAGTTAGGCTCCTCCTCCTCTTGTTTTTACCCTAACCCCCCTCTCTCACTCACTTCATCAAATCGTTCTCTGTTCTGTTCTATTGATTCACCAATCACCATCATGGGCTGTTGTTTTAGCAAGAAAAATGAAGTTTCTTCTTCTTTGAATGCCTCCCAACCAATTCTAAACACTCTCAAGATTGACAAGAATGAGATCCAAAACAACAACATGATGATAGTTGAGGATAAGGAGGTCAAAAAACAGGTTGTAGAAGAAGGGAGCTTTGTCAAGAAAGAAATTTTTGTCATCAAACACAGGAAAAGCCAAGAAAGAGACAAACGCATCCCTCCTCCCAACCTCAATATTGCACCACTAGAAGAAGATGGCCCTGCGCCCACTGCTACTGCATCTGCTGCTGAAATATTATCGGGCAACAGCAACACCAATGTTGGTGCTCATAATATGGTTCTGAGAACATCAAGCTGCACAAAAGAAGAGGTAGATGCCATTCTCATTCAGTGTGGAAGGCTTAGTCGCAGCAACTCTTCTGGAGCTGGAAAGCGCCCTTCTTCTGGCATAAAGTACTCCGGTTCCAAGAGGAGCTACGACTTTGATAATAATAATAATGATGATGATGATGATGATGATGATGATGATGACCAGGACCAAGATGTTGAGTCTTCCACTTCTGCTGATCATTATGATTTTAGAAAGAAAGGCAATGATGAAGACGATGGCGAGGTTACAGCCGAGAGAAGGCAGCATCGCAACCGCCGCCGCCAATCCAGCAGGCCTTCTCCTTCTCCTTCTTCTCAAGGGAGGAGGAGGACACCCAGCAGGGAAAGGGACCAGAACCAGCGCCCCAGCAGCAGAGAGAGGGGCAGTGGTAGCAGTGGGAGAAGGGTGAGTAGATCACCGGGTAGAAGGTCAGAAACAACCCAAAACACAGGCGTTACTGCTGGAAATGCTAATGCTACTGTTAATGCTAACAATACTGGTGGTCCTAGTAATAGGCCTCGAAATTTGGTATCAATCCCTGCCACAGTTTCTTCTTTAGTGGTGGATAAGAGCAACAATGGGGTTGAACCGCAAGCAACGGCTGGAATTAGGCGGATCTCAGTTAAGAGAAATGTTGGTGAGGCAGCGTTGACCTGCTCAAGGATGGTCGCGTCGCCACGTTCCAAATCTCCTGCCAGAGCCAATGCTAAGACCTCTAATGAGAATAATCAGCAGCCATCTCTTAGCCGCAGCAATTCAAGAAAAGCAGACCAATCTCCTTACAGAAGAAATCCATTGAGTGAAATTGATCTCAATTCACTTCAATATTCGCAACCATCTGCCAACAAGGCTACCTGCACCAGCAACAACAGAGCACAAATCAGAAACAAAGATATCGAAGGACAAGTGGTGGTGAAGGAATCTTTCAATCTTCTAAATCAGGTATTGCTTACCTTTCAATGCATAATTTGTGGCTAAAGGAGGAATGCGCGATTTTCACCATTACAAATGTCTTTTTTTAGGCACCTGTTAGCTAAAGAGAGTAAAAATACTGTTTCTGGGACATAAATTTTCCCTTTATGCATGCTTTTCAGACTCCAATGAAGAAGCAAAATTCTGAGAAAAACAACAGAGTCAATGCTCAAGTGACTAATTGCAGAGGCAGCAGCATAGTTTCACTGGAAAACAAGATCTCAAAGGAACAACAGATGGAAGAGGCTAAAGGACAGCCAACAGACATGACCACTGTAGTAGACTTGGGAGTTGAAAGCTTGAAGCCCCAGACATTAACCAGAAGCAGGTCAGCTAGGCGGTCGCGAGACCTAGACCTCAATCCTGAAACTTTGTTGAATCCAACGCCTTCATATACCGCACTACTGCTGGAAGACATTCAAAATTTTCACCTGAAGAACACTCCTTCCTTTTCTCTCCCTGCTTGTGTCACCAAGGCCTGCTCTATTCTTGAAGCAGTCGCTGACCTCAATTCCACTACAAGCTCCAACCTGTCATGTGCCTTCTCTTATGATAGAAGAAGCCCCCCTACAGTGGCTGCTGCTAATCTTGTTGGTAAGAAACCACCTGAGGCAAAAGACCCATTTGTAGAATCTGAGGCAAGCGATGACCTTATGGAGCCAAGCTTTCACAAGTATGTAACAGTGAGAAGAGCAGGTACATTATGCGGGGAAGACATGGATGGTCAAGAATCGTCAGGCAGTGACAGCGTTGTTGGTGGCAGCCAACAGCATTTAGGATTTTCAACCTCTTCCTGGGAACCCAATTCAGCGGACTCAATTGATCACTGGACTTCAAGATCCAACTGGAGAGATGAGGACGAGAAGAGCCCACTGGGATTTCAAAAGCATGGATTGTCTGAAACATGGCGTGATGTGGAACAGGCCAGAAGGCCATTCAGCGGACAAAGGAGTGAAATTGGACGTGGGAGACTTGGTACAAGTAAAAATCTCCACTCAACTGCTATCCTTGCAAGTGCTGCTTCAACATAATCCACTCAGTTGTTTTGTTTTCATTTTCCACGCAGTTGTGGCTTTTTTCAACTTCTAGTTGCAAAGATTACTTTGTATGGTTGCAAACTTGCAACCTGTTATTCTTGTTCATTCAAAGAGGTTTATTCTTCCCGTGTTCACTATATGTTCTTTCCATTGTGGTTGGATGCCAATGAGGGATAATTAGGGATACCATTTCAAGCAAGTAAACTCAATCCTTATTCATATGTAGAGATCACAAGTAAGCAGGATTACTATCCTAATAAATACACCAGAGGAAGCGCTTCAGCTAATAAATATATGAACATCATAAATAAAATATTTCGTAACAACAATAATTTACATAATTATGGAACCTGAACCATGATACAATGCCCTGGAAGACGATGCCATCAGTTTTAACCATGTACATGCCAAATGCTCTCGATCAATCTCCCACAAGACTGGTTTCAAACTGATTAGCGAACAAGAGGACAGTTAGTTCTTACTTTCAATATGGAACTGAACAAGTGCAACGTCCCTGCAGGGAGCAGTCTGCCTGATACAATAGCACTAAAACAAATGGCTCCGACAATGTGAACGGTATATTAGCCTCGAGAATTGAGAGAGCTCCCAACTATTCCAGCATTCCAAGAAAAACTTGTAAACCCACAGCAGACATCCCATGATCAACTTTTCCCTATAAACTTGATTATTGAACTTACACTTACATGCTTTGAATATGCCTGAATAGAGGGGTAGAGCCCACAGAATCAAGAGCCAACCTGATGGTCAAAATTGGTCTTATTCTCTGTCTGTCTGCATCTTATATAGCCCACTCTCTCACTAATACATCACTCATTACAGTTCCGACAATTAACTATATATATTGCGAGCACAGTAACAATGGGCCCAACCAGCTGCAAGGGTGAGAAAGTCTCACCAAGATATAGAAACCTGGGGTTAGAAATCAAACATGACAAAACAAATCAGACAAACACTATGAAATATAATGCATCATACATCATTACTTGGCCCTAGCTTTTCAAGACCCAATAGACAAGATTTCTCTTCGGGTTCTTACCTATACATATCTAAACATACATATAACATTTTCTTCCAATTAACTCTATCAGAGTTAAATACAACAATAATAACATAAATAAATTCATAATATAAATCAATTCTTTTAATACAAAAGTTGATATAAATTAGTAAATGCAGAGCACTAGCTAAATATAAATGAATAACATTAATTACAAATAAAAAAGCAGTTTCTGAAAATTCAAACAAAAATAACCTGCCAACAAATTATAAGCTTGAAAAAAAAATGAGAGGGTGAGTTCAACAATTCAGTGAGTAGATAACGTTCAATATACACATACGAGGTAATGTAGTAATGAGGAATATATATATACAAATTTAGCTTTAAATTTTTACCTGAAAGTTTCATAACAGACCATAACAAGAAATACTATAAGGTAATGTTCGTTAGAAAATCAAAATGCAATGAGAATAATACTCTAGATTATGGGATAATAAGTCGTCACAGGTTGGTGACTTCCTCGACCAACTAGGGTTTAGGATTACGATGTACACAAGGACTAATAATATCATGTTATAATGAATATTATGATTGGCATACCATAAGGTTATAATTGATTGGCATACCATAAGGTTATAATTGAACAAAATAAAATTATTTTTTAAAATTTCAACTTATAAAATCAATTAAATAAGAAGCTATCAATTTAAAAGCACATAATAGCTCATATAAAAAAAATTAGTCTTAATAAATGATTATGTTTTATTATAGACAAGATATAATAAATAATATATAAATTACCAAGAAACATGGTTCATTTCATATTAACAATTCAAATATCTATACTATTCATCTTGTATATAGAATATTATCTATTCACCTAACTCAAAAGCAGAAAAAGTACAAAAACAAATTGATAAAATTTTACTTATGCCTAGCAAGTGGAATATCAGAAATATCTTAATACAAAAAAAAAAAACATACTCAAAAGAAACTAAAAAAGAATGTACAATTTATCTAATACACTTAACTTATGGTCTAACATATAACCCTATACATTTAGGAACTTAAATGTAATTATAAAACCAAAATAAATCTACTGATCAATCCCAAACATATTCCAAATTAACCGAACCTAAAAGAATCAATTAACCTTTATTGTTCAGTCAACTAATCAACTTAAATCTACCAACTGGTCAACCAAAATCCTTCAAGCCAACTAGTCGACTAAATTTAAAGAGTTTAAACAGTCGATTAACTCAAACAAATCGATCAACCGATTGATCGAGATTCCAAATTCCTGATCCATCAGTCTCCCAACAATGATAAACTTCTAAAAATCCAACATGTATATCAAAAACTTAAAATAATCAACCATGACATTTCATTTAAATCATCAATGTAACCCATAATATAAATTTCAAAACCCTAAACTCTAACAAAATCATATATATTAAAACATAACTCTTACCTTAAAAATCTATTTTCACGAATTCTCTTTCCTTTCCTTTCCTTTATCTTTCTCTCTCTTCTTTTCTTCTTCTTTCACTTCCGGTTCTATCTCTCTCAATTTTAGATTTTCTATTTTCTTTCTTTTTTTATAAATTATAGTGCAATTACCTCAATATCCCTTATTCATTTATACTTAATATTTACTCTACCAAGGGCATTGTTGCCTTTTCCTATTAAAATCTTTCTTTTTATTTAAAAAATTACAATATGAAATATAATGCATTGTTGCCTTAAAAGTCTCACCAAGATATAGAAACCAGGGGTTAGAAATCTAACATGGCAAAACAAATCAGACAAACCCTATGAAATATAATGCATCATACATCATTACTTGGCCCTGGCCGCTACTCAACTTATATTTTTGTCTATTATTCTTTTCCAAGTGGATTTACACCAGGCAGTGAAATCAAGTTTCTCATCCATTTAATTCACCTGTTGTTTTGATTGCAGATCTTAAGATTATCCGTCTAAGATTGTTTTGTGCACACAAGTTAGTCCAGGCAGTTTAATGAGTTATATTTTCATTTCTTATGTTGTTCTGATTGATGGAACTTAACCAAAAATTGAAGCAAACATTTGGGTTCGGAATTTGAGGGAACTGAGCTTTTTCAAGCTACCTGAAAAGCATCTGCAAAGGTAGATTATTTCAGGAAAGGATTCTTGGTTAAGTTTGGACAGATTCAAGGAAATTATGCAAACTTAAGTTCAAAAGAAGCAAGAAGATCATTTGAACCTCGTATTATATGGCCAACTTGGTTTTAATCAACAAACAGTGAAACATAATAGACAGCCAAAATCAACCTTTTGTTGCACTGTAGAAGTACACACCATAACTAATGGCACTTCCGAAAATGGTGGTATAAAGAAGCGCTGGTATATCACTTGCTGTCAGCTCCTTAAGACTCAAACTGAAGGCAGGATCATGATTGAGAAAAGAGATCGAAAGAAGAGGGAGACCACCAAATAGTTTCATCTGAGTTTGTCAATCTCCTTTCTTTTAGCTTGGAGCTCATCACAAAAGCGAAGTGAAACAGCGGGACATCTTACAACATTTGAAGACAAACTCACAACAATCTGAATATTTGAAGATCCATTTCATCCGAGTTACAACAATGTGCGATTTTACTATCTCAATACAAACAGAACTCGGTACAAAAGCAATTCAGGACTAAAACTTACTGTCATATCATATCTTGTTGCAGGTGAGAAAGCATGCATCAGGCATGGAATGGGCTAGGTTTCCTTGATTTTTCCAGTTTTCATGTTTTATTTTGGATTTTATGTTATTTTTCTTTATGTTCTAGGATTCTTATTTTGTTAACTAGTAGAAGTTGATTTTCTAACCTATATTTTAAAAGAACTGCAAACCTGTTTAAGAAGCATAATTTATTTGTTTTTATTTTTTAAAAATAAAATTATGAATTTAGGATCTATGTTTACAATCCTTTTCATCGATTCAATTTTTCATGCATGTTTTTGTGGTGATTAAATATAAATTAAGATTTTAATTTATGGTGAGAACCTTGATGGAATTCGTCCAGAATTTCAAAATCCAGTAAAGAGAGCTAGGGGTTCCAACGCCAATATATAATGACAAGCACAAGATTTCATCTCTTGTATCTACACATTCAAAATCTCGTCACCATCATCAAAATCTCTTTGCGGCTAAACCATTGTTCTGATGGTTTCTATTTGCATTTGATAATTTTCTTGCAGGGACTTTAAATTGCACTAGCAGCAGTACCGGTAATGGCCGTGGATGATCAGTAGTTATCCACGAGAGATGATGGAGGGCGCCCTATCTCCCAAATAAATTAGTCGAGAAGGTTTAATTAGGTGACTAATTAAAACCTAATTAATTAATGGATGTCGGAACAAATACACTTGATTAGATTACTTACTAAGAGATTTTATTATCTCTTTAAACCAACATAAAAATCCAACCAAAATCAACTAAGAAATCCAGAAATAAAAGCAAAGTAATAAAAGTACTTATACAAATTAAGAAATCCAAAAATAGAGAGAAAAAATAACAAAATTAGGTACAGGTGAAATTAAATTTATGTAAAATATATATTTTGAGTATAATCTAAAAACCAAATAAAAAAATTACAAAGCTTTCGTTTAAGTTGATCACCTTGCCTTTTTTAAACCCCCCCATTAATCCATAAACATCAGCTATATATCCAGGTAACCTTGTTATAACAAATCCATAACACAACTTGAATTGTATTATCCTTCCATGACTGGTAGTGAATGGGAAGCTTGTATTTTTAATTATTTATTTGAATGCAAAAGGAGTACTAGCCAGACCGATCTTGATGACATGACTTTTTTGTATGTTCATTAGACAAATTAATTATGACGACCCCTACTATATTTAAATTAATATATATATATATGATACGATCTTCACCAATTTAGTGTCTTAAGGTAATGAGGTTAATTTCTTTTGCTGACTGTGATGGGTGCCTGTTATTTTGACAAGCTGAGTCAGTCTATACATGGACACACGCATCCACCAATTACATATATACTTCCCTGCCTTTCATATTCCAAATTAATACTTTGTACGTAGTAGAACATCATTTACTGGTACATTTGTTCTGAAATTAATCAAATTATAATTGAGAGAAAAAAAAAATATTTAGAAAAGGTGGAGGATATTGCAATGGGAAACATAGTATAGCAAATTAATTTGGAAGGAGCTATGGTTATGATAATGTGAAAGATTAATATGAGCCTTGATCAGCCGAAGGTTCCGATATTCATCACCCCAAAAAAAGAAAGAAAAAGAAAACGTCAGGAGGAGCATTTGAATTTGGACACAAATAACGCATTGAAATTAAGAGAGGATGCAGAGGACGTACCCCCAAAGAAAAACGCTTGAATTGACAGGGACATATCAACCTCATCTGTGCATCAATCACGTTTTAAAAGTCAAACAAGGGGGCGAGCTCCATTATCAACCAAATATCTATCTTAATATTTAATTATGCGCGTCGGTCTCATGCCCTAATCACTGACACCAAATACATACGAACTAGTCCAACTCTCATTTCTTTTCAATATATATGTATTAATTCCAAGCCTTAGGTATTGCACATACAATTAAATAAATCTTGAAGTATCCATCTATCAACGGATGGATATGGCAAATCATCAGAAGATTCTTCCGCTCAATATGAGTAGTAGTGCCCATGATGATCAACAACTAGATGCTGAGGCACCACAGGCTCCCACCGTTCCATTGGTGCCCCGAGGCTCCTCCAAGTCTGATAAAGGCGATGCAGCTGCACATCTCCTTCCTCATGGCAACCAGCACTACCCTCCTTTTCAGCGTACAATCCCGGTCATCCACACTAAACCACCCAAGGAGAGAAGCAGCTGTTGTTGCAGATTCTTGTGTTGGACACTCTCTCTTCTCTTCCTCCTCTTTCTTCTCATTGGAGTTGTTGCTGGAATTCTTTACCTTGTCTTCCAACCTAAACTCCCAAAGTACTCCATCGATCGGTTGCAAATTACCCAATTCAATCTCACAAACAATTCCAGCTTAACAGCAACCTTCGATGTCACCATGACGGCTAGGAATCCCAACAAGAAAGTGGGCGTCTACTATGAGGGAGGGAGCCATATAAGCGTGTGGTACACAGGCACAAATCTATGTCAAGGTTCGCTGCCAAGATTCTACCAGGGTCACAGGAACACCACCGTGCTTAATGTGGTGTTATCAGGACAAACAAATGATGCCAATACATTGATCACTTCACTGCAACAGCAACAGCAGCAGACTGGAATCATTCCTTTGAACCTCAGGGTTATTCAGCCTGTGAGAATCAAGTTTGGAAAGTTGAAGATCATGAAGGTGAAATTCAGGGTCAGATGCAGACTAGATGTCGACAACTTAGCTGCTAATAACGCCATTAATATTAGAAATAGTAGCTGTAAGTTTAGGTTTAGGCTATAAATTAACTTTATGAATTATTTCATATTTATATTTCATTTTGATCAAGCTACATGTATTATGCCCATGGACCATTGATCAAAAGGTTTTTTTTCTTTTAATTTTCACAGTTTTTCTTAGCTATTTTCCCCGCTCCTAATTAAAGACTGGAGGATTATAATTATGTGATTTTTTTCCTCCATGTCTTTAAATTGCTATGTATTATTATGAGTGTTGCATTTATTCTGCATATATTAAATTTTTACATTACTTTTCCATTTGATACTGTTCACCCTTAATTAAGATTTATCATTTGATGATTAATAGAAATAGTTGATCATGCAGTACTGAAAATGTTAATTAATATATATAATTAATTACAAAAGTATTTTTAAAATCAATGTTGATGCAATGAGAAAATATGGGAACGTGTAAAGTTAAGATATAGTTGGTGAAATTATAAACCATGATCGATCAGTAACTAATTATTTTATGCAAACTGTAATGCTTGAACTTAATCTTTATTATGTACAGTGGTATACAACAAATTAATTTCAATTTACCAAAGCTTTCAGGTTTGTTTTGTTTTGGTACGCGTTGAAACTGCATTCTTCAAAAATTAAAATTGTTTTTGTTTAAAATTATTTTTTTATGTGTTTTGGATCATTTTAATATACTGATGTGAAAATAACTTTTTAAAAATAAAATATATATTTTATTTTGATAACAAAAAATATTTTAAAAAATAATTATTACCATACTCACAGTCACCCAATTATTTCCAAACTCCAGCAGCCAAGGTTCAATCATTGGTGTTAGCAGCAGCAAGAGAAACGAATTAATTCCAATTCAATTTGGGTTATTTTTTTTCAGATTAATGTGAGTGTCCGGGCTAGCTTGTTCGCACCTCGACTAATCCCACGAGCCTTGAAGTGAACGATCTTATAAGCTTCTAGTGGCCCTGAGATTTGTGGGGCTCGAACTGGTGATGTAACAGTCCTAGCTATTCGTTTCTATCAACGCTAAAAGATCCCAACATATACTCTTAATTTTAGAGTAATTTTTTATTATTATTATTTGTAAAGAATTCTACTGAAATTTCAGCAAAGTTTTCTTTGTATATAAAACATTTCAAGTTATCGACTACTTTCAATTTATCCATTCAATCCATCACAACAAAATCCCAAAATTCCAGACTTTAATATCATCATCAATACTCGACAGCTCAAACAATCCATCCACACAATTTATACATATCAAGTGACCCTTCTCCTAGGTCTTGTTCGGCTAGTTTTGTTTTATATCTTAATGCCCTCATGTATTCTTTCATGATCGTTTTCCCTAATTAATCGGGTCAATTTTCATTTTCAAGATTTCTTTCTATTTTTTTTTTTGTTCATTCTAATGCTTATTTGGTAACTCTGTTAAATCTATTTTATAAGTACTTAGATTGCTTTTCTGCTAAAATTTCAACTAGGATTTACAGGTGATAGTAAACTTGGAGGGTAACCAATTGAGTTTAACCTAATATATAGGTTTCTTAATTACACTACAGCTTGACCTACAACTTTAGATGATGCCTGGCTAGTGTTGCTATTTGAGTTTTTTCCCAATCTACTGTACTTTGGAGTATGGAATCTTAAAGTAGTAAATAATTAAGATGACATGGAAATAGAAAAAGAAAATACTTAATCTACAAGGAGAATTTTTTAGCCACACTATTTATGATGGGTTTTTCAATTACTGTTTTTTTTATTATTGATATAAATCTTAATTAATTATAAGCTATTTTGTTCTTTAGAAGTCATTTATTACAAAGATTTGGAGTGAGTTTTACGATTTTCATTATATTCAATAATAGAAAAAAACCATTTTCCTCTACCCTTTTCATTGAGTTCGATTAAAATTAAGATTGATTTATATGGTTTGGGAAACTGAATTCTTGTTAATTTAGATATTATATGACAAATTGTTTTAGTTAGGGCGACTTCAAAGGAAAATACAAAATTCCCCATTCATTCATATAAAGTATAATTCGACTACTATTCCAACTTGAAACTATAGAACAAATATACGAGAATTAAAAAAGGTTTCGTCATATTTAAACGATTGAAAGGTAAAAACATGCTATACTGCCTGTGCTTATAAGAAGAAGAAGAAGAACATGCTAACTCTGAATAGTTTTATATGAAACTTGGTAATTTATAATTAAATTAGTTTGTTGATTTTTTTTTTATTTTTTTCTTGGTCATCTTGCGCGCACCTTGACTAATCCCACGGGCCGTGAAGTTAACAACTATGTAAGCCTTCAGTGACCCTTAGATTTGTGGGTGGGACTCGAACTGGTAATCTTTATGGAGCAAATTTAGAATCTGACCAGTTGAGATATATCTCTTAGGGTTAGTTTTTAAACATATAAATAAATTTTGATTGCATTGGAATTGAAATAAAAACTAGACATAAAGCAGGTAGCCTTTATTCTTCTGATTATTTTTTCTTTTGTTATTTGTTTTTCAATTTAACCCTGCAATTTAATTTTTAAATGCTCTTAAATTTATTTTTTATTTTGATTTCCACCCTTATTTTTTAATTAATTTTTTTTATGTGGTTAATTTTTTTCCCGGATGCATCCTTTGATGTTTGATTTATTTAGGATTGGACTTCACGGCTTTTCATTTGTGACGCTTTCAATTTAATGATATGAATCACAAGTTTTAAATGTTAATATAGTAAAAAAAAAAAAAATTCCTCTTTATATTTTGTGATTTTATCATTCTGCATTGTTTAAAAAAAATTATATGGTTACCTTTATATTTTTTCTATCAGTTTGTCTCCATTTCATTACCTAAACAACGGGTTTTGCAAGCTGTTTTTGGATAAAAGTTTTTTTATATGTAAAAAAAAAAAAGTTTTGTTTTGTGTTTAATTTTTGCAAATTTTTTATTTTATTTTATTTTATTATTTTACTTTATACAAATAGGTTTTATTTTGTACCAAAAATAATTATTTTGAAATAATATTTATTATATGTTCGGCCATACATACATAAATACATATTCACTCTGTTTCATATTGTTTTATCTTTTATTGATTTTAATGAATGAATTTGGTGAACACAAACAGGTAAATATCTCATTTTATGATATCAAATATCTTGATCTACATCAATCTCTCAATTTTTTTAGTTTCTCTTTTAGTTATTATTGTTAAAAATATATATTTATTTACATAGATGAATATTAGATATTTGGATAAATTTTTTGATTTACACTTATAATTTATATTATGTAAAAAAACATATCAAAATAGTTTGTATACTCAAGTTTTTTTTTTTAAAGAAAAATTACAACCCACTACGAGTACATATCAAATCAAATTTTTAGTTGCTCTCTAATTAATGTTTTTTCACCTTTATTTTTTAAATTCTTTTATGTAATTAATTTTTTTCTTGACTTCATCTTTAGACATTTGATTTTTTAGAGATCCAGCTTCATACAATCTTATTGCATTGCATTTGTTTGTTTGTTTTTTAATATTGATTTTGTAATTATCTTAATTTTTTTTCTATAAATTTATCTCGGTCTTATAATTCAGGTCACGGATTTTGCATGTCATTTTTTAATACAAGTTTTTAAAAGTTGTTTTGTTTGTGTTTGATTTTTCAAAATGTTATGCTAATTCTTTTAGATTATTTTTTTTTGGTTCTATACAAATGAAGTTTATTTTTTAAAATAAAAAATATTTATTTTTAAATAAAATTGCAGGTGTGTTTGGCCTTGCATTATACATATATATATATTGCATAAATTTATTTTATTAGTTTTATTTGTGCTTATCTTTTAAATCATGAGTTTTTTAGGTTGTGAATTTATCTTTTATTGATTTTAATAAACAAGTCACTAAATATATGAATAATTTTATTTAATTAAATATCTTAATTTACATTCATCTTTTAATTTTATCAATTTCTCTTATCAATTTCTCTTTTGGTTATTGTTAATAAATTTATTTTCCATTTATTTACATATAAATGATTAGTAATTTATTTAATGAAACACTTGTATAGGCTTTCCAAATTTATACATTGAATTTCTTATGTTAAAAAATATATTGAAACAATTTATATAGCCAGTTATTTAAAAAAAAAAAATTAAAACCCGCAGCGAAACAGTATTAAATAGCTAGTAAAATCTAAACATGATTATCTACAGTCAAGTGATGTGTTTTCATGCGGATCCATTTCTCCAAAATATTAACCACATAAAAATTTGCACCAGTTTATTTACCAGCTCAATTAGAAATTGGAATATATTTTTCGTATCAAGTTGCAATAGAAGAAATACAGAAAGGAAACGAGTTTCATTTATTTCTTGAGCTACACTACAGCATATGGGCATGGTTATGAAGCATAAAGTTTTGATTCACCAAGTCATGGCTGTAAGTGAGAATGAATCAGGTGTGTGTGCGCGCGCGCGCCAGTACCGCAACTTAGAAATAAGAAAGGGAAATGGTCTAGAAATAATGAATCGGGTTCTTACTGCTCCAAACCCTCAAATACTGCTCTCTTCATTCTCCAGTGAAATGTTATCATATCACACATCAAAGGAACTTGCTACATATGGCAATACTGCCCCCTTCCCCTTTCCTCCAGATATCATATCCTTTCAAACTCATTCCAAAGAATACCGATACAGGGAAAAGGTAGCTCAGAATTTAGTGGATATTGCACAACGATGAAGAAGATGATCAACAGTAGCCTCATTCCTGTTGTCAGCCACGTGTAAGAAGTACGTGAAGAGAACCAGCAACTCCACGCCGCCTTCCCTGCATAGTTTAGGAAGCAGCAAGCATTTCTCATTGTCTTGTCCCATTTTAGCTTAATCAAGTTACACACCTCAGTTTCTAACAGTTAACCCTCATTCCAATTCATCCAAACAAGTTTTGGTAGTCACCTTTTCAGTGTTGAATAAGTCCTCTGCAATTGCTTCCATTTGCTTTCGCCTTTTCTCTTCCTTCACAGACTCGAGCATATCCTGATTCCCATAGTCAAAATCTCTATCAAGAAACAAGCAAAGACTTGATGTGATAAGTATTATTTCAAGTGGTAACACTTCTACTAAAAAAACACAAATTTCTCAAATCACAAACTTATGTCATTTAATTAAATGAACAAATTATAATGTCAATCAAAAGGTTGCCACATGGGTTAGTTAAAAATTTTGATAACAATTATGGTATCTCTAGCATTACTCTATAGTAACCATGATCTTACTTGTATGGATATTTCGAGAATGGAATCAGATTGTTGAAACTATTCCCTGATTGAGTGTTACCCTGAGAGAGGATAAACAGCAAAAGAATTTTACTTAATGTCTTGTCAACAGGCATGCCCAAAAAAATACCGCAATAAGAGAAAAGGAATAAGGAAAAAAAATGCAGATGCAGCATTTATTTTTATTTGTTTTCATTGATTCAACATAAAATTGATGGTAAGGGCGCATGCACAGATAACAATTTATCAATTGAACTGAATCCCAAGGACACAAATTAAAGGCATCATGTGACCAATTCAATGGCATCTTTCTTCAACATATTTCTCAGTCTAAAATCATTGATTTGATCAGCTCCACATATTTTCCCATCACAACCGTGGAGGAGAGAAATGACTGGACAAAGATTTTCTAATACACCAGCTAAAACTAATTGAGTCTGAACTCCCAGGCATGAGACTGGTAAAAAAGGGGAAAATTCCAGTACCTTTCTGAAGCGTTTGAAATTCAAAACTTCATTATTTGGAGTCGAACTGATTTGAGCAGGTAAATTCAAATCTCTAATGATTAAATCTTGGCTATAAATAATATCAGAATTTCCACTTTCAGCCTCATCAACTGTTTCTCGTTTTCCTGTCATGTTACCAATACTGTAAGTAGAGCTTACAACATGGTTATTTTCTGATCTAAGATGAGGGTCAATTGACATTTCCAGTTTGTTCACATATTTTGGTGCTTCTTCATTGGAGATATCTGCAGTGAAATGCTCTGATGTTGGTGTTTCCACTTCTGCCTCAGAATCTGCTACTACTGTCTCATCAGTAGAGCATGATGATGAAACAAGAACTGCAAGAGGACATATAGCAAGCATTACGTCAAAGAAATGTGTAATATAATGGTAATTTAAATAAGGCATGTATATATGTGTTCTACAATTGAAGGAAACGATATGAATTTGTGGAAAAAGAAGTTGAATTACAGATTACTTTAAAGAAGCAAGAGAAATGATAGATCCCAAACAATTGGGCCTTCACAACCAAAAAAGACTTCTGCTGAAAGCAAGGATTCTGTGTAGCAAATATGCATTCACACATTAAGATTTGTATCACATTACCACAATATGATCCCAAAATCATATTCTGCAACATCCAGGATTTTTAAGGCTCTTTCACGGCAAAGCATAATTCCTCAAAGTGGCTAATAGATTCATGTACTTCTCTCTAGCTTTGAATCACACAACGATGTAATCGCTCAGAAACTCTATAACACGCATGGTGTTCAACGTTCAACAAGTTACTTGTAAGCTTCTTCAATGAAACTACAGTGGCATATCCAGAATGACCAGAAACTAGAAACAAGAGATTCCAAAATCTCAGTGATGATACCAATACTAATGTAGTATTGCTTTCCTAGATTTATTATTATGGGAATTGCATCACAAAACCAACACTACTTTTTAAAAAAAAAAGTTTGGATGACAGGGCCTATGACTAAATATTCTTGAAATGCCTGATATTAGGACTGTAAATGATTTTTAAATGCCATCAATCATCATCTCGATATTGGTGCACAACAAAATTAAAACTAGAGATATTTTGCAAATTGGAACTTTGCAAGGCCTTACATTCCACTAGTTATGTTGCGTATCATCAAAATGAAGCATCTGAAAGTCACTTATTTCTACATTCCCAGCTTCAGGGGATATGTGGTGTAAATTGTTTAATTATAGTGGAGATTCTAGGTTATTTCCACGAAAAAAGGGGGTGGATTTAATGTTGATCTCTTCTGTTGGTTTCAGGAGGAGGAAGGACACAAGACTTTGTAATTTTGTGTCATCTGTGCAGTCCTGTCTGCACCTGGTTAGAGAAATGCTAGAACTTTTAAGAACCAGTGCACTTCGATGTAATTTTTGTGAGATAGAATAGTTTTTGAAGCAGGACAGATTTGAAGTTTCGATCTTACTAGGGGTTTGTGGTGGATTGGGGCTTGGAAATCAAGGATTTAAAGGGATTAGAGTAAAGAGAAAGGGATATAGGGTTTGGAATTTAGACAGGGATAAACTAACAGGGCTGCTAGCTTCATACTAGTAGGTTCTCAAGGAATCACACCTAGAAGATGGGAAACCTATGTATCACACCTAAGAATTCATAACACAACCACCATTATAATTGCTGGAAATTTTATTTGTAAACTTACTCAACTAAACCGGCACTCAGCAGGATTGAGCAACTCCTTTGATTTTCTTTCATGTTTTGGACGACGTTATAATTCATTTTAGTAAGTTTATACACATTTCTTTATCTTAAAGGAGCAAAAATGAACTGCAATGCAGATCAACAAACCAAACTATTATGCAAGTACAAGTGCTTAGAAAGGTGAAAGAGGGTAGATCCATGTTTAATGCTGTTACGAGTCCTGTCTGTAACACTGCTTATACAAATTGCAAAGCAAGGCACACTGTACATTGGAAAATAAGATACTGACCAGATGGTGATACCAAAACAGACAAGTCTAGATGTCCAGCTAAAACAGCTCTTAACAGATCCAGCTCATTCACTCTAGACAATGAACCCAGTTTGTTGAACAAATTAAACTTGTCTGGTGATCCTCTGGGGATGACGCATACCACATGACTGTCTTGCCCACAATCCAAACCCTGAAAGAAAATATTCACCCAACATGCATTAGAAGATCATATGGTTTTTTACTGCATGATTCAAACTTGGAAAATATTATTCACTCAATACACGTTAGTAGATAAGACAAGTCAAATATGACAATTGCTTGTAAGATAAACAAAAGCCCCATGCAAGGTTTTTGACAAAAAGCATTGATGCTCCATTCAACATCACATTCTCTTTATAGGCTGACCATTGCAGTGATTGGAAAATATCTAAAGTACGTAGATCAATAGTTTACTGTTCTGATGAAGTATTGACATCTTAGCTATGCAAAGGCATCCATAAATATAGATTGGGGGAAAAGGAACAGGATTGTATGGTACCGATGCCAATCTAAACCTGTGTTTCATGGAAATTGTAGAAGCATCTGGCACTGACATGTGTCAGATACATCCAAAATAAAAAACTTAGTAAATATGAACAGACATGTGAAGATGGGTGCTAGTGTGGAGATTAAAGTACAATGTTCCTTTCTAAACAAAAGATCATTGAGCTTCATTTAACTTTTACTACAAGTTCCCGTGTTATAAGAATATATTCTAAAGGAATATCTGTCCAACAAGTTTCCACCAATGGCCTAAACACCTAAAAAATGAGGTGCTGCCATCCCAATCAATAGTTCAAAAATCTCACATTAGTGAACAGAATTCAAGTCTAGAACTGACATGGCATTTTTATGTCCCTGTTCACTCTTTCCCCATCAAATATTCTCTCTAAAAGTAGAGGTGTTCATTATGAAAAGTCATTATGATACAATTACTGCTAAACAAAGCATTTATAACAGTAACACAAGAAGATATTTGCAAAGCAGCGGGCAATCTAGCCCAACAATACTCATTCCACTAGAGGCAAGTCTGCAGGCCTTGAGTTCAAGTTCTGTACTTGCCTAATCAAGCTTTTCATTAAGGCTGAAAAACCTAAGCAACCAGCATGGATAGCATAAAGTAGCAAAATCTACTAGTTAAAAGAAGAAAAAATTAATTTCAGACAGCAATGAAAGACAAAATAAAAGTCTTCAGATTTTAACCGGTAAGAATATTGAAATTTCATTATAAAAAAATATACTACTCATCTCCCCGAAATCAAACAAGTGATAATAAAGTTTTTAACAGGTAAGAATATTGAAATTTCATAAAAAAAAATACATACTATTCATCTCCCCAAAATCAAACGAACAAAATAAGTCTTCAGATAAAGTTTTTAACTGGCAAGAATCTTGAAATTTCATTAAAAAAAAATATACTACTCATCTCCCTGGAATCAAATGAGTGATAAAAAAGTTTTTAACCGGTGAGAATATTGAAATTTCATTAAAAAAAAATATACTATTCATCTCCCCAAAATCAAACGAGTGATAAAGTTCCCATTTTATCAGCAAAAATGCAGATCTTAACAAGAGCATGAATTGCATACTTCGGCATTTGAACAGAATTCTTCTACTAAAACAATCTTTGCACCGCATACTTCCAACAGAGACTGCAACCTGTCCTTGAACTTGTACTGCACAAGGGAAAATAGCAATAAAATAACTACCCAGATTTATAATGATAAGACTTCAGATCTAAGCTTACAAATATTGTCAGCAAACAACTAAGCTTCCAAACAGGAATCAAACTACCAATCAAATATTCACGCTATAACAAAGAGATTGGAACAATCGCCTTGGGACAAACAATGCGCATGGATCAGTGGATGAATAGCTCATCTCTCTACCTTACTCTTATTCAACCGCATCCATAGCCTGATCACTATCATATCATGCCCTCCTCCATCAGCCAAAATGGGAAACAGCAGCTATCCATCCTGTTTTTAACCCAAACTCACTGTCATCTTCAACAACAGTTAAGAAAAATGACCAGACACTCCCCTCCATGATCAGTTTAACTTTCTTTATTCTTTGAGATAAAAAATAAAAGAAGCAAAAACTTCTCCGTCTATCACAAAGAACAAAACCAGTGGTGCCTTGTTTTTTTTAGGAATAACCCCCAAAAACCATAAGCCTCATGGTACAAACAAAACCTTGTACCTTTCGAGTTTCAGTTAATCCTAAATTGGAACATCCAAACAAAAAATTCTTTCTGAAACTCTCCCAGACGCTTACCTTCATCTTTGAAATGAGATGGCTCCATATACATCTTGACAATCAAAGTATGACATGCAGCTAAATTATTAACCTAGATTGCACAGACAATTAATGAACCATCTCCCTGTGGGCAAAGGCAACAGTATAATGAACATTTGGATAGACAAAACCATCCTTCCATTGTGCAAAAGCAATAGCGTATTGAACACTACAATCACAATACTCAAAGCCATGTATTCACATCCAGTTATCGAGATGAAAAACATCAATGAAACCCTCATTTTTTGGACCATCCAAACATGATCCATGAATGAAGGTGCTTAAGATATAATAGGGAAGGTGAGGCAAATTGAAGAGAAAAATATTTTGGTGTAGGCATCATAGATCTTTGAATCAACACAAGCTAAATAAGTCCATGGGTGGTTATGCACACGCAAAGATATTAGGCACATAAGAATACTAAGCTGATAAAGACAAGCAGTTAAATTTCAATATTATAACTTAAAGAAGAAAAGAAAAGACAGTAGTCTGAGAAGTAGGGTTCTGGCTGGCATGTCATTGTTGTCTTTGATAGCAAAGATAAGAACAGTGTATTTTGGCATGTCCTCTATTCATGTCAACAGAGATTACAAATGTTATGAAGGGTCAGTTGAAGCTTTTATGAAATATCAAAGTCTAAGACATGGCAACTTTAAAGTTAAGTACACATTGAAAATTGAAATATCACGCTTCAATGCAAGAGTGTCAGAAGGTTACAGTACTTTGATTCCCCAAGGGAATCAGAAGTGATAGAAAAATTTTGTAATTACTGGAGAAAATCCTGAGTTTTTCAAGGAGAGCTAGTCAACCAGATCCAATTTATTACCATATTTATTGATTCCAGTAGACAGGTGAATCCTTCCAAACACTTAGCACGAGTTCCTGATGCTGCAACTTTGACTGATACTCCTTCCACTGTCAATGTTGGAATATAGCTGAGGGAAAAGGTACAATGTATTTTATTAGCTTCATCAGAATATATAAAAGGAACTGCAGATAAGCGTTAAGAAATCGGCATAACCATGATTGAAATGATACTTACGAGCTCCAGCTAGGAATTTCTAATCCAATCCTTTTTTCTGCAACCAACTAATCATAATACAGTAATTAGTGATTGTACAGACATAAATAAATAATGTCGGTTAGATAAATACTTTTGCATTTTACTGTTGCCCCTCTAGTGTCACCAAATATGACTTGTTTAACCATTCGCAAATGTTCCATGGAAAACATAGCTATTATTTACAACTTAACATTTTATGCACCAAAAGGATCCATAATCACTCCCAGTTAATGCAGCAGCTCCAGCAACACCATGGTGTATCCTAACTATTTTCAAACGTTCTCATGAAAAGATAAATTCATTACAAGACTCCTCTATTGTGTTTTAGTTTCATCCAAAATCAAAAAACAAAGGAAAACAAGCAATGAGGAAGTGTCAAGTGAGGGTTTGCAAAAGTCACAATTCCCTTCCAAACCTCCATTTATCAAAGTAAAGTTGTTAGTTAACATTCAAAATTAGCGCTCAAAAGGTTTTAACTAGAACATCAGCTGCTATTAAACCCTAAATAAGAAGCAAGGGATATTAAACTAGTACCTCAACCCAACTCCTGAGAACAATAGGTTTCTTAGACACAATAGCATCAACAAGATCTTCTTTAACTGGCATGAGTTGATCAGCAAGAACATGTGTGCACTCTTCACTCAAATTGTAGGTAATGCAAGCACCTATAAAAAGACAGCATGCTAACATGAGGACGACTATAATATCTTGCAACAGCAAAGGACTTTCAAGTAAATTGTAGAATCCACTAAACTAACTCAAAAGGCTGCTTGGGTTAAGAGCAAGCATCACTTCCAAAGAAAGAAAAAATGGCGAGCTTCTAAAAAAATGTGATGGTGTAACAATACCATTTATGCTCTCAGAAAACTGGCAGCATTAAAACTGCAGGGAGACAACATGATTGGTTAATAAAGCAATGAGACCCGTAGTTACCACCAGTCATTACCTTTCTTCTCTTAATTGTCTTTTGCAAGTCACAAACATGCTGTATCTACACTGTTCAATTGAAAGTTAACCAAATTCCACAATAAAAGAGGGATCAAATCTCTGATTTCTTGATTCTAAGTGCACTGCAAACCCAATCATGGTAACTGACACACCTGGCACCCACTACCACTACCAACACTAATTTGCATAAGAAGGTCCACTCAACTAGTTTTTAATCCCAAACTAGACAGGATTGGGTGTGTGGAATGCTTCCCTGAGTTGCATAGGAAGAATAGCATGAATAATAACCCTGCCAACCAACTACCACCGGTTCTTTCAACATATCAATAGCTGTCATAGTTTAGATCACAAGGTTTGCAGTGTATATCAGTTTTTTATAGAAAATGAAGCTCAATAATTCTCAAAACACATTAATTGCACATCACCGCCAGTCACATGAGAAATACAGCAATTATCAGTGATGGCTTTATGACCAATATTATCACAAATATGTGCCTTGTGCTTTGGTCAGAATACAAATTTTCTTTCCTATAAATTGTAATCATATATTAATGGCAAAATGTAGGCTAGGGAAGAAAAATATAGGTTGCATAAGTCACAGATCTTTCAATCTGAAGCACATGTAACCAAACCAAATGGAGGGCAAAAAGGAGATCAACTCAATAATATAAAAGCAAATATACATGGAGATTTTATAGGTAGCTAAGTTGTTTCTCTAACTTACCAATTGATGAGACTTTGTCTCGAAGAAGCTGATCCACTTGAAAGGATTCAGAACAGTAGATGAAAAATACGAGTGGAACAAAACAGAACCTGCCAGATTTTAGTTGCATGACAATAGTTAAATTGGAGACGAACACACAGTTTTTTAATGTATTATGGTCTTAATCTACTTTACAAATTGCTCTAAGACTGACCATCCAGAGTTAATCTAAGTACTGTTACTGTTTTAAAAATTATATCTGATGAAAATGTCAAACATGCAAAAACCAAAAGGCCGAACATGGAAAAGACTTAATTTTACCTGTAGACGGCAGTACCAGTTCCATAGGAAACCACATCTCCATCTTTTAAAAATGTTTCTTTATTTAGGAACTTATGTACCTTTTCCTTGTTAATGTATGTTCCATACTTGGAGCAATCTCTAATCAGAACTCGGGACGGTAGGTCAGATTTCATGTGCAGAGGATGATCCATTGAAATCATTTCATCAACAACTAATTCTGCATGGATTCGAGAAACACCTTTGTCTTTGCAGATAATTACATCACAACCTAGAACAAGGATAATTTTGGATCATTTCAGGCGAATTGGGTATCAGCATAACTAGAGTAGCTCAGGTGTGATAAAGTCCTAAGCCTCAAGCAATCGATCAATCAAGGAATTAAATTACAGTGCAGTAATCCCAAACAATATTAATAACAAAATCACCTTTTCGGCCAACTTTGTAGACACCTTTTGTAAAGATATAATATTTGTCTTCACCTGCCAATTTCCATGTTAAGTAGACAAACAATCAGCTGAGTTGAGTGTGTGTATAGAGAGAGGGGTTGAGAAACAAAGAGACATGATAAATTCTAACTAATTAATTAAGTAATTTCCCAACCAAATTGAAATATTAAAAAAGAAAAAGAAGAATGAGATGTAAAACTGACCTGAAAGAGGATCGACCGGAAAAAGACCCCACACCATTATGATTCTGATCTTATGAAGCAGCAGCAGCTTTCTTTCTACGATTTCGCTCTCGCTCTCGCTCTCTGCTCTACAGTGTCTACACTCAACATGAGCAGAAGCCAGAAGGCTAACATATTTTTGATTTTGGGCTAAATAGGACTGTCACTTGGGTCATCATGACCCATGAGATTTAGCCTGCATTTTCTCTTTTTCCGGCCTGCTTTAGATTTATCTTTCCTCTCTTCTGCTCTCACTCCAGAGCCCATCCATTAGCCTCGTTTGTTGTTGTTGTTATTTCTACTCTAACTACATCGCATAAATGGAAAATAAAATTAAATTAAAATTTGGTTATATTATTATATTCTCAATTTTAATTTTGACCTTCCTGTATTTTATTATATTTTAAATAATTTTTTTTTGTTAAGTTTCCTCTATATTTTACATATAAAACTACTTAGCAGCAATAATATTCAACTGAATTGATTAATTTTAAAATTTGAAAATGAAACAAATAAATTTAAAATTTAATCTCGTTACTTTAAGTGGCCATCCAAAAAATTTTATTTTACTTTTTATAAAATAATCTAGTTATCTAAATGACCCTTTCTTCTTTTTTAACTAAAAATAACTAACAGTCTTAAAATCTCTCATTTGTTTTTTTTTTTTTAAATATCAAAACTAAGCAAAGAAATTTGAGTGACCTAGAAGAAAAGGATGCACAATGTTGTTAATAATAAAATATAAGAAGATGACTAAAAGTTAAATGGTGAATCATTCTTTTTCTCCCTATCCCTCACTCAAACACAATTTATTTTCATGCATCTTTATCACTTTTTTTGTCTTCTATCTTTTATTCTAATTTACTCCTTATTTACTTCAATTTATTTTCTTTTCCTTTATCTTTTACACTCTAGTTCATTCCTTCTCACCCTTTTTTTTTTCATTTCAATATATTACATCTTATTTTACTTAAAAATTTAATTATTTTAAACTAATCAAAATTTTATAATTTTTTTTTAAAATAAAATTTATTTGTCATGAAATTCTAATTAAAATTCAAACATGAAGTCATAGATCTACCACTAAAATTTTCTTCCAACATTTTTCATTTTTCTTTTTATGCTAGCAGCAAATTTAGTCATAAATTAGCTATGAGAGTTGGATCAATTTTTTTAACATAAAAAAATATTCCGATGTTGTTAATGTTTTTTCTAATAAGAAAAAAATTTAAATCGTGTGAAGATTAACCCGGTGACCTAGTTCACTTTACAGTTCCAAAAGCAACTCAAAAAACTTGTAAAAATATAGTTTGACTCAAAAAGATTTTAAAGATAACATCTTTCTTTAATATTAATATGACAACATATTGTATTGACCTTGATCAAACCGGGTTGACATGTCAAATTCATGACTTGGATCATGAGAGTATGATAATCTCATAAAAAGCAAATCAATTTACTGTTGAATGATGAGATTGAAAAAAAATTAAAAGAAAAAAACCTAAAAAACTTGAGTTAACCTATTAACTATGTGACCTTGGTCATAAGGTCAACATAATTTTATAGAAAGCAAATTAAAATAAATTTACAAAGTACAAATGAGATTAAAAAACAAATCAATTAAAAAATATAATAAAAAACAACTCAAGTCAACCAGTCAAACTCATGATATAGGTCATAAGACCGAGATAACCTCATAGAAAAAATAAAATAAAATGACTTGATTTAACCCGAGTTAACCTACTAAACTCGTGCCCCTAGTTATAAGACCTAGATAACCCTATAAAAAGCAAATCAAAATAAATTATAAAGTTTAATTCTAAACTGACATTGTCGGAGTCAATGTTGAATGATGAAATTTGTAAGAAATTAAATTAAAAAAAATAACAAAAAAAATAACTCAAGTCAACTCGGGTTAACTTACTAAGCAATATTCTTGGATCATGAGACCGAGATAATCTAATAAAAAGAAAAGCAAAATAAATCATTAACTCTAATTTCCAATCAAACACAATATTGAATAATAAAATTGGAGAAAGAAAATCTAACTCAACTGAGTTAACCCACTAAACTCGTGAACCGATTCATGAGATTAGGACAACTTAATAAAAAAATTTAATGTTGAAGGACCGGTGATCTAAGTCATGAGACTGAGATAACCTTTTAGAAAGAAAATTAAAAAAAAATCAACTCGATTTAACCTAGGTTAACTTGTCAAAACCCGTGACCCTGTCTATGAGACCAAGATATCCAAAATAAATAAATTATAAAGCTCAATTCTCAATCGACTCAATGTTGTGATAAAATTGAAAAAAAAATCAATTAAAAAATAAAACAAAAAAAAAGATCAAAATCAACTCGGGTTAACCTACTAAGTATTATTCCTGAGTTATGAGGCCAGAACAACCTAATAGAAAAAAACCAAAACAAATAATGAAGCTTAATTCTCAAACAACCCAATATTAAAGGATAAAATTGAAAAATAAAATTTAATTAAAAACAAACCCAAGTCAACTTGATTAACTCATCAAGCCCGTAATCCGTGTTATAAAAGTAAAACAACCTAATAAAAACAAATATAATATTAAAAGATAGAATTAAGAAAAAAAAATAGCATTGATTAAAAAAAAAAGAATAAAACAAATAAATCATTGTTCTAGTGAATAATAATTTACAAAGAAAAGGATATTGACCTGTGTGATATTGACTCGTGTCACTATGCTTTGTTTGCATGTGACATTCGGCAAACCAAATTAAAAAAATTATTTTATTTATTTATTTGGGGTAATCTAACCCAGCGATGCTCGTTCTATTAAAGGCAGGTCGGTAGGCCTTGAGTTGAAGTTCTGCCATTGCCTAATCAAGCTTTTCATTAAGACAGTGAAAAAACTAAACAACCAACAACATGGATGGCATAAAGTAGCAAAATCAAGTAGTTAAAAGAAGAAGAAGAATTTAATTTCAGACAATAATGAAAGACAAGATAAAAAAATTTATAAAAAGTTTTGAATTGGTAAGAACCTTGAAAATTCATTAAAAAAAACTATTGATCTCTCCAAAATCAAACGAGTGTTAATGTTCCCATTTCGTCAACAGAAATGCAGAAAGGAATATCTTAACAAGAATAAGCATACGGTCAGCAATGATAACCTTGAGAAAATAACAAAATTCTTTTACAGAAACAATCTCTGCAACCTGTCTTTGAGTTTATACTGCACAAAGGAAAATAACAGTAAATAACTACCCAGATTAACAATGATAGACCTGAGATCCAAGCTTAGAAATACTGTTAGTAACAACTAAGCTACGTGATCTTAATTTAATTTTTTTGTGTAAGAAAAAAAACCATGATTTTTTCGATTTCAAAAACTGCATCTCAATTCTGTTTGAGTTTAGTTATAAATTTGGAGCCTTTTAATCGATAAGAAATCTAACCAGAAAATCCGATTGTTGCTCGCCATTTAGTAACTGCACCTGATTTATAGTCTTTAGTTATAAGTAAATACATATTCTTAATAAAGACTCTTGAACAAATCTTATTTACCATTCACTGCCAACAAAAAGAGAAAAGGAACAAAGCTGAAAAGCTTTCTTCTTCTTCTTCTTCTTCTTCTTCTTCTTCTTCTTCTTTTTGTCATCAACTAAAAAGCATTTACAGGAGGCGTGCTGCCTCCGTGAAATACCATCAAACCCCATCTCACGAGCTTCACGAGCAGAGTGTCCAACGT
>Ga0325404_1000116_pt1 | contig 74874 bp, 39 predicted proteins | sample PopdelMetagenome_18_FD_205664 | JGI IMG/M metagenome (GOLD analysis project Ga0325404, IMG submission 205664) | Populus deltoides microbial communities from Bellville, Georgia, United States - Xylem-Control-R1 | ecosystem: Host-associated > Plants > Phyllosphere > Stem > Wood/Secondary xylem...
ATAATAATAATAATAATAATAATAATAATAATAATAATAATAATAAATACTGTATGAGATGAAACATAATAAAGTAATAATTTACACACAAAATTAAAAGCTTGCCCCTTACCCATTCTTAAGATTGGGCTACTTAGAGTGTTTTCAGGCGCAAAAATGATGCACATCAACAAGTGATAATTAATTACTAGATTAACCCATTAAATCAAGTTATCTTGTTAAATCCAGGACATGTGTCAAAATCTAATAATTAAATATAAAGAAATTTAACATTAAAAGATTAAATTAAATAAAAAAATTAATTAAAAAAATTCGGATTAACTTGTCAAACCAGACTAATTCATCAAATCCGCAATAGAACAAAAAAATTCTTTAAAAAAAAATTCAGCATTTCATTTAATTTTTAGTATATAATATAATATAATATATTATTATAATTATTATTATAATATAATAATTATAATAATATAATATATTAAAGGTGGGAAAGTGAAATGCGTAGGAAAGCTATAGTAGTTTTCCCATACCTTTTAGAGTTTTATTTAATGTGGTGTGAAAAAATAATATGAATTTTTTTAAAAAATATATTTTGAGAGTGTAGTAATAATTAATTTTTTAAATATTTTTTACTTTAAAATATATCAAAATAATTTATATATATTTTTTTAAAAAAATTATTTTTAATATTAACCTAGAAACAATAAAAAATATATAATTTTGAACATTTTTTTTTTTTTTTGAAAAAAGAAATCCTAAACGGCCCCATGTGCGGGAAAAGTGAAAGCCACTCGTCGGGCGCCCCCAGCATTGACTACTGTTGCTCTCGCTCAACGCTCACCTTACAAAAAAAAAAAACAAAAAGAAAAAAGAAAAAAAAAACCGCGTGTGGGATTACATGAGAACACGTAATGCGTGTTGTCTTTAGTCAGCGTCTGCACAAGCGACACTTGGAAGTGAACCTTAACATCATTCGCGTCCTTCAATCCTGTTTGCCATTCTAAATAGATCCTCTCCTCTCCACTTTTACCTTTTTCTTACATCCCCTGCCAGTAGCATAGCACTACGCACCATATTATATATATATATATATATATATATCTAAGAAAACCCTAGAAAATGAATTTTTTAGGTATACCTCTTCGTCTTCGCAGGCGAGCCAGGGATGAGGTATTTTTACGCCCAAACAAACCAGGTAAAACAGATCTAACCCTCCATGGACATAAAAAGTTTCTACATTTTCTTGCATTTCTACACCATCAAATATCATGCAAAGCTAAATATATATCTATTTATTTAATAACATAATCTTAGAACACCAACTATAATCATGATTTTATTTAATAACATAATTTCTCTAGGTTACGGTTATAATGGTGACTGAAAAGTCGAGGTTTATTTTTTTTATTTAAAAACTCAATTCAATCTAATTTTAACCCAAAACATCTAAAAATATATCCTAAAAATCTTGATAAACTTGTATATGCCTCAAACAATTTAAAAATCCACCAAAAACCTAGAATGAACCTGAAATCAAAAATATTATTGAGCTTGTATTTACGATTGCAAGCAAAGTTAAATGCAAATACCACCTAAGATAAACTCTTTTAATTGAATAGAATCTATTCATATCAAAATCACTCCTTTTAGCGTTTAGAATCGGTGTTAACCGAGATTTTTTTTCTTTACGGTTAGAATTTGGTTAATTTATCTATTCTTTCTCAAATCAGGAACTTAAAAATAAGAAAAATAATTTTTTGGATTAAAATTGAATTGTAAAAAATTATAGGAACCATAAGTTTATAAAATAAAAAGTATGAGGGCCAAAGTGAACTTTTTACATAACTTTTGAAACTACGGCCCATTTCCTCCACTCTTTTCACTTTTGCTCCCCTGCTTTCAATCATGCCATTGCTCAATAAATTTAAAGCAATTAAGCTTTAATTTAGCCTCGTAAAAATGTAATTGATGAAAAAAAGTTGAAAAAATCACCAGTATAAAATTTTCTTCAACAGCATTTTACCCGCAATGTCTAGAGTTTTGTTATGTATCCAATTGGCTAAAGTTGAAAATTGATGTGCAAGGTGGTCAAGTATTTAACAAAAGGGTTCATCTAAAGCACTATTTATAATAATAATACAGGATGCAATGCAATTAATGGCCATCAAAATAGGTACATTAAAAAAAAAATTCAGCAAAGCAATGAACAGCCCGGCTAGAAATTGACATTATCACGGAGCCTTGCCCGCTGTTCTTGTTTTTTTAGTTTCTACTTTCTACTATTAAAAAGTCAGCCTCTGATTTGATCTTATTACGAACACTGTTCTTTCTTTCTTTCCTTGAAGAAGCATAATATATATTGTTTTTGGGGTGGGAGTGGTGGGGTTGATCGGGGGGGTAGGTGGTCTTCTTGCTTTTAAACAATCTTTCTTTAAGTGGTTATTTGTACGGGGTCACTCTTAGCCTTTTATTTTATTCCATTTCAAAATTACTATATTTGTTTGTTGGGTTTGGGGCTCTGTCTGTCTCTCTTTGGTTTCCTTTCACTTTCAAGTTCCGTCATCTGGGTGTTTATTCTCTTGATATTTCTTCTTCATTTTCACTTTCGGACGTGGTGATTTCTAAATTTGTTTTCTTTTCCTTTCTTTCGGTAGTGGTGTAATTTTTGGCGGTTAGGGATGGAGGAGAGGTATGAGACGATTAAGGAGCTTGGTTCTGGGAATTTTGGAGTAGCAAGGCTAGTCAGGGATAAAAAGACAATGGAGCTTGTTGCTGTTAAATACATTGAAAGAGGAAAGAAGGTAAGCTTTCTTTAAAAATGTCATAATCATGCATCGTAATCTCTGCTTTCTCCTTGCAATGGTGATAAAAAGTACTTCTGGTAATTTTTCTCTTTTCCATTTCTCGTGCTTGCCTTCTTGGACAGCTTGATATTGAGAATCGATTTTATTTACAAAGGAGCTTGTTGAATTATGGATTGGCCTGTCGTCCAAAAAACACACACAAAAAAGGGAAAAAAGGTGGATTGGGCTTAGTTTAATTTCCCTTTTTTTGATAGTTAATTATTGCCACTGCCTTTTCAGGCAAGCATTTTTTGGAAAGTCGAAATTGTTAATTTGTTGTGTTAAATCCTAGAAAGAAAGAAATGTAAATTGAATGTTAAGGAAGATTTTCAGATAATTTGATGGGGGAGTTTGAAGAGTCATGTTGCTCTTTTTTGTCATTTCTAGTGGGGAGACCTTTTAGATGGCACATTCCCAGAAGCACAGGGGTAAATTTACCGAGGATATTTAATATTATCGTAACCATTTCTTTACCATCTTAAGAGCAGTTCTATGCTCAGAGCAGATATATTTGCTCAATGACTGCTAGTCAAGCACCATAAATTTCCATTTTATTTCTCCATAACGTTTCTATTCACTGTTCTTATTGTTTTTGGTAGCATGGTTTTTGTTGTGACTGGATGTGATGGTACTAAAGCTCTTTGACAAGTTATGAGTTAGCTATAGATATGCGCCTTAGCCAATGATTATGTTACACCAACCTGTATCTGGTTTCAGATTGATGAGAATGTTCAGAGAGAGATCATCAATCACAGGTCTTTAAGGCATCCAAATATTGTCAGGTTCAAAGAGGTAAGAGACTAATTCCTTGTATGCAAGCTCTTGGTAGGTTGGCCTTACAAGTAATGTCTTTTAGTTTAGTTCTACGAGTAACTTACTATGTTGAAAGCCTGTTTGCACCTGGGACTTGTTATAAAAATAAAGTGATTTCAAGCTGACTGATTCTGGACTTTTATATTTTGGCGCCATAGCCTGCTCCCCAACAAGTACAGGGCAATCTGAAACTCTCTGTTTCCTTTATCTTTGCTAGCACAGTCGTAACTCATCAATTATTGTGGTCTTCTCATCTGTTTTCGATGTTTTTATTCATTAAGCTGGTGAACACATTAGTCTCAAGTTACAGCAACATAGCAGCTTTCTCCTTGGTTTTCCAACAATGAAATTCATAACTTTTTTTAACCTGGACCCATCACACAAGTGCTTTAGGCAAATCTTTCCAAGCTTCTCTTATGTGGGTGTGTTTGCATATCTGCAATCTCAAGTTAAACATTCATGTCTTTTCTTCCTGCTTCACAATTAAATAGTGAACCTCTGAACAAGATAAAAGGAAACAGACAAGGCTTTCTCTTGAGTTGTACCGAAACAAAGCACGCTGTAATGTCTTATTTTTTCTTGTAGGTCTTGTTGACTCCAACACATCTTGCAATTGTCATGGAATATGCAGCAGGTGGTGAACTTTTCGCAAGGATATGCAGTGCTGGTCGATTTAGCGAAGATGAGGTTGTCAAGCTGTAGCTTGTAATTCTGTTGGCACCTTGAGTGATCTTCCGCCAATAATCATTGCATGTGTACTTGTATAAACTGTATTTTGCTTGGTGATTATTTAATTTTTTTGCAAATTTATGCCACCACAGACAAGATTTTTCTTCCAGCAGCTGATATCTGGTGTCAGTTACTGTCATTCCATGGTATGTTATCTGAGTTTTTAATTTTCATTTCTGTCACTCTTGTCTTGTGTTATTTATGAGTTTTTTTTCCAGGAAATTTGTCACAGAGATCTGAAACTTGAAAACACACTTTTGGATGGAAGCCCCGCACCACGCCTTAAAATATGTGACTTTGGTTACTCCAAGGTTAATTTTTCTTGGCTCTTCAAATTCTTCTTCTATGATGATGCTCTTAAGGTGTTTCCTACTGATTTTTTCTTCTGTAATTGCAGTCTGCTCTACTGCACTCACAACCCAAATCAACAGTTGGAACACCAGCATATATTGCCCCAGAAGTCCTGTCACGCAAGGAATACGATGGCAAGGTACGTGGTGTTTTATATTTTTCACCAAACATAGCTGAAAGGACACCCTCAGCTTATGCTGTCTTATTTTTATGGGGCATCACTTAGTATTTTTGTCATCCAATCAGAAGATATACCTTGGTATTTATCAAGCCTGTGGATTGGATGTTTTTCGGTTATTGAATCATCAGGAAAAAGTAATGAAGGTATATCAAATCTCAATTGCTCTAGGTTCATTGGTAGGGTCTTTCACAGTCTTGATTTGTGTCATATAACTGAGTCAGTAGTTCGTTCAGTTACCTGGCCACTTTTTTAATTAAGCAATAAAACTGATGTTACCTATCAAAAGTAGAAAAAGGGGAGACCTCTTACTGTTTTCTTGTTAATTTGATAGTTTTTTTTTAGATTTCAGATGTTTGGTCATGTGGTGTAACACTATATGTGATGTTGGTTGGAGCATACCCCTTCGAGGATCCTGAAGATCCTAGAAATTTCCGCAAGACCATTGGTGTGAGTTTCTTCTAAACACTTAATAGTATAGTTAGATGAGGAGTGTCCTATTGTTTTTTTTTGAAATACTTAAACTTTTATCTTAAATTCACAATTATATCACCAAAGTTAATTCCATTGTTCACTCTCCACAGAGAATAATGAGTGTTCAGTACTCCATACCAGACTATGTACGTGTATCTGCAGATTGCAAGCATCTCCTTTCTCGTATTTTTGTTGCCAATCCCACAAAGGTAGTGCCCTATTCATGATTTGTATTATGTTATCTTTCTTTCAACATTTTCTCTATAATCTGCTCTTTGACCTCTCACTTTTTTAGTAGCCCATCAATTTAACAAAGCATTTAAAAATCATGCTCTTTGGTCTTATGCTTTTATTGTTCAATCTCAAAGTGAATTAAAAGCTTCTAAAATGTAAATCTATATGAAATCAAGTTTAATTGTTTACTGAGAAAGATTGCATGCATATGGTTTCTTAACTCTGTAAGCACTCATAAGAACATTGATTCCTAAATTTAAACCAACAAGAGTAAATGGACTCAGTTCTAAGAAACAACAGAAGTTCAACCATAAACTGAGAATTACCAAATTCTCATTGATTCTAAATATAATAATAATGCAACCAAAATTAAGTAAACAAACAATAAGGTTATGCTAATTCAGCGAGCCTTGAAGGGTCCAGTGTGAACCTACAGTTTGAAGCATAGTTTAAGAAATTTGATATTTTTTTTTTAATTTCCCTTTTCATTAAAACTTTTTATTGTGGGTTATAATCGGCTAGGCATGTACACAATTTATATGTATGTATAGGTTTTTCAGGAGGATAACTAGGCATTTGTATACAAAATGAGGAGCCCCTAAAAGCTACCTACCCATCCCAGAATTAATCAACAACCCGAGTTAGAAATTCGAATCCGACAACCACGTTTTTTTAGGAAACAAGGGAATCTGACATAGCCACAACTTAAATTTAAGGAGATGGCCTTTCATTACATTCTAATGTATTTTCATCTAGAGCAGTAGATATTCTTCATTTTCATGAATGCTCTCAGTGGTGTGCAATGCGCCTTCATATGATATAATGATCCTATTCTGATGTTGTCTGATCCTTGGTAAAGAGGATTACCATTCCAGAGATTAAGCAGCACCCTTGGTTTCTTAAGAATTTGCCTAAAGAGCTCGTTGAAATTGAGAAAACAAACTTCACAAAATCAGGACGTGACCAACCTGCCCAAAGTGTCGAGGAGATTATGAGTATCATACAAGAGGCAAAGACGCCTGGTGAAGGTGGCAAAGTTGCTGAGCATGCTTTTGCAGGAACCTCTGATGACTTGGATGTTGATCTGGATTCTGAGGTTGATGTCAGTGGCGACCTCATGCCCTCTTTCTAGTCATCACCCACAAATTGCATACAGAGAATGTGCGTATCCAGATTCTAGTGATTTTGGTGACATGAATTTCCATATGCATGCCAAGTTATCTACATTGTAAATTATACTGAACCAGTGTCACCTGGGCAGTGCTAAAACATCTGGAATGCGTTTTGAGGTGAAGCGCGTACTGTTTGAAGCATGCACCGCCTGTAGATTTCCCAGTTAAGGGATTTGAAGAAGTTGCCTTCAAGCACATATCATGCATATATTTTTTCTTATAATGTTTATCCTGCTCGAAACAAATGAAGATGACGATCTACGACTATATGGTTTTATAAACCATGCTCTGGTTCCGGAAACATGCATTAGTTGATTCTTCGTGTTGCCATTTTTTATTTCCTGTTTGTGTGGCGTCCTCGGACCTTAACAAATTAATCAATAGAGAACTTTCTTCGGCCGATCAGCTGTGGCTCCCTCCCTCCCTCCCTCCCTCGGAAGCCCGTTACAGGCCTTCCCGTTAACCTAGAGTAAAAAAAACATGTCAAAAACAATGTATAGGTCTCAATCTTTCAAAGCATGAAAAACAATGTATAGGTCTCAGTAATTTTTTTGATATATTAATTAAACATGAAAATACAGTCATTCTGAAGGTGTTTTTTCATCTAGATAATTTTTTTTATAAATGTACACCATAGTATTTTTAATTGAAATAATTATTTTTTTTTTTAAAAATAATTTATGATTGTAAAAGCAAGCTAACAAAAAAAATATCAAAATAGTATATTAATATTTTACTTGATCGAAAACTAAAAAAATTATAAATGTAATATAATTATGTTAAAAAATTTTAATAGTAGAAAACCTATTTTAATCTAACTCATGAACAATTTATTATTATTATTATTAGTATTATTATTATTATTACATACATAATAATTGAAAAAAATTATCAAAATTCAAATAAAAAATTATAAAAATATTTAAGAATCATGTCAAAACTGAAAAGTAAATGAATATGATAAAGTATTTTTGAAGTGTCCAAAAAAAAAAATTAAATAAAAAACAATAAAAATTAAAAAAACAATAAAAGAAATAGCCAGCAAAGGACCAAGTCCCCCCCTTAAGCATTTTTCTATTAAGAGTGTAGACGACATGTTGTCAAGTGTTTGTTTGTCACACTTGTGAAAAGAATTGCGCCGATCAACTTTGGCTTCCACACGTGCCAACCGGTAGAGATAAGGTGTAGATTTGTTATCAACTGATTAAGAAAATATATTAAGCTGTTTTATTTTTCATATAAATAGTAAAGTACCATAAAAAAACTCCAGTTTTTTTTCATGTACTTATGGAATTATATATATATATATATATATATATATATTAAAAAAAGCATGTTGTCTTATTGGCACGGTGACTTTTCAAATAAAAATAAAAGATAATTAAAATAAATATTTGAAAAAACTTAAATTATTTGAAGAGGAAAAAAAGGTAACCCTTTACACCAAAACCTCCTTTCTTTTGTTTTGACAAATAATTTGTTTTTATTAAAAACATAAAATATATGAATAACAAGTTTCAATAAAAACAATCATCAAATAATCATGTTTTCTTAAATATAATTTGATGGGTGTGCATTGCAATTTAAGATAATATTTGTTATCATGGTAAATATTATTACCTTTTAAAATATATTAAAATAATATTTTATTTAAAAAATGTATTTGATTTATTATAAATAATTTATAAAAATTAATTTAAAAAAAATTAAAAAGCATGGCTGTGCCGCACAAATAATCTAGTCGGGCCTACCATTTTGAATTTGATTGATTTGTAGAAAGAGATGAAGGGCGTGTGCTGAAGAAGCTTCCTTGTCTGTGGAAATTCTACCTTACTTGGAGCAGCGCGTTGTGGCATGTTAGGCGGGCGTAGGCTTTTCAAAACTTTATTTATTTTTACTGGTTTCTCTGCCGTTGTTTTGGAGCATGGTAATTGGGAAACCATAGACCGTTGATTTACACAGAAAAGCAAATCACAGTGCCATCAACTGATAAAAAGAGTTCTTTGAAAAAAAAAAAAAAGAGGGTGGGATTCTAATCTTGTCTATTTTTGGCACGGAAATATACATTTTGGTACTGAGTTTTTTTAGAATTCTTCATATTTCATTCTTGTAGTTATAGTTGTGTATAAATACATTACCTAGTCCGTACCCATCCAAAATATAAAAACCATTTTTAGTTTTTCTTTTCTTTTCACAACGGCACTTTTTCATGATTTTTTTTTGAAAATTAATATTTTTTGGACAACATATGGGACTCCCTGATAACTGCTTATAACTTTTTTTGATATCATTAAATTTGTTTCGTTGAAATTTTTCAGATGGTACATGTCAAAAAAAGCTTAGGAAAAAAACTTCACTTTATAAGTTTCGTTGTTCTCGACATCGCAACCTATAAAGTGAAAAATTGGGTCACAACCCTTCAATCTAGCGTGTATTTGGGAATGCAATGTAAAGTACTTGTGTAAAATTATTTTTCAATTATAAATGCATCAAAATAATATTTTTTTTTAGAGTTCTTACCTTAATACCATTGTGAAACTTATAATGGTGGTTAATGACATATAGAAAGAAAAAAAAACAAGTGGTGGATAGTATAAAAGAGAAATGGAAAAGATTTGTGGTGTTTTTGTTACATAATTTATGAGAGTAATTTGATCATTTTATTTGATTTAAAAATTTGAGTTGACTAAAGTGTAATTTTTAAAAGTATAGAAGGAAAGTAAAAGTGCAATCAAACTATAAGAGTGTTTTTTTTTTAATTATCCCAAAAAAATTGAAACAATTTTTTATAACTCATGTCTAATTAATGATGTTATTGTAGTAAAAAAACATAAAATGGGTCGAATTATCTATAAATACTCTAATCTTACACTACCTAACAATAAAACCATAAATTTATTACAATTTTGATTTAATTATAATTTATATGCTAATAAGAATATATATCATAATATATATATTACCTCGCTTCTAATAAGAGTGGTAACCTCAAAGTTTTTTTAACATTTGGCTACCACTAACTTAAAGACACCCCATGTGGAGATGGTATTAATACTATAGTTTTATATTAAAAAAAAACTTGTAAAATATTAGTAAACTACTCATATCCATTGTTATAACAACATAAATATATAATATTTTTAAACACTTTGTCTCTATTACAATATATGTAAAAAAAGCGAACCATGTTCATGAAAAAGAACATGAAATGCACGAAAAGGATTAAGTTACAAATAAATATAATAACATAAAGATCAAATAATAATTTCTAAAACTATAAGGACTCATTAATTATTTTTGATAAACTACAGGAACTAAGTTATGATTAACTCAAAATGAAAAGGACTTGTGCATCTTCGAGTCCCCCCACAGTATCACAAGGACAATCAGTCTCAAAGGGGCTACGAGCCTAAAGGCTAAAACTTTGAAAGTCAAAGTAAAGAGTGAATACGTTTCCACAGGCATTGACAAAATAGAGTAGTAGCCTTCTTTCAACACCCCACTCCGCGCCTATTTATTCTCGATGCCAGTAAGTAGAAGAAATGCAGGAAAAAGGAAAGGTAGCGGCGGGAAAGATGGAGGCAAAGCGATGGTCTTCCTTTATACTACTAGTTGTAGTTGTCTTGGGCATGTGGGAGGTGAATAAAGCTGATGCAGCACTTAGTGCTGCTCAATGCAAGGAGGAGAGGAGGCTTGGGCTTAATGCCTGCAAGCCAGTTATTTATGGCAAGCTTCCATCACCAGCTTGCTGTGAGCGTGTAAGGGTTAGCCATGTTGAATGTGTCTGCCCCGTTATCACACCAAAGCTGGCAGCTCTAATTGACCTCGATCGAGCCATTCGGCTGATTGAAGGTTGTGGAAGAAGGGTTCCTCGTCACTTCAAGTGTGGGAGTAAGCTCAATCATATCATGCCCTTGTTTTGTTTTCCATTTCTCCTTCCCTTTGTGCCTTTTGCTGACACTTTCTATTTCCCACTCTTAATTTGTAGGTATCACCACTCCATGAATTGAAGATTTAAATTTCTAACTAGTTCAATCCGGCCCTTTGTTCTTCTCTGTGACTGCAGAGGATTTATATACAGTCTATATAACTAGAATGAATAAAAGATTTTGAATACTTCATTATCCAAATCCATTTCGCTCTTTGGTTACTAGAGATTGAACTTCATAAGTTTGTTGCAGGGCAAGAACAGGCAAATCGGCTGTTCTTTTTTTATCTTACTACTAAATAAGGTGTCTTGGCACTTATAAATTATAATCCCACTGTTATCTTTTCTTTTTCTATGACATCATGATGCGCAAATATCTTTGTTCAAGCTCTGGCTGCTCTAGCCTTTTGAATTTAATCTATGCTAGCTTCTCTTTCTTTTCTTGTTTATACGGGATGCTTACTCATGTCTTAATGGCCAAAGACCAGAATCACCGCGAGGATAGAAGCCCAGACAGCTTGTGAATACACACACAAAGGGGCATTAGAGAAGAGAGTTCTTCAATTTATAATCACGATTGGAAAGATAGTATATGGCAATTGATACACAGAACGAATCACATCAATTTGGACCAATCTCAAATGGAATGAAGAAATTTATGATGTTATGGAACATGATAATTTAGAGGCAAATACACGAGCAACAACCCAAATCGTCCAGCTATATATGAACCCTTCAATGCATTGCATATGCTGATTTTTTTTTTTCCTTTTCGGACTACAATGAATAAATAAATGGCTTTGATATACAAGAATTCAAAAGCATAAGATACTAAGCTGTTTGTTTACGCTACTGCGGCTGCTTTTAATGTAAACCGCGTAAATAAAGGGTTTGGTAACAATAAAATACGAAATACTATATACGTGGGCCCGTTAAAAACGCTGTTTTGTGAGAAGCAGCTCTCAGCTGAGAAACGCGTCCCCGTCTAACGCCCAGGTAAATTAATTCACCTGGGCGTTGTTCACTTCTTGTAGTGAACAGTGTCTGGTGAATTAATTCACCTCGGCACTGTTCACTTCAAGAGTGAACAGTGCCCTTGAAGTGAACAGTGCTATTCACTTGGCACTGTTCACAGTGAAAAAAATTGTATTTTTTTTCCTGTGTTTTATTTGAAAAATTAGAAGGAGATCGCTTGACGACATAACAAAAAATTCAGTTTTTGTTGTTGCACGCTTAAGAAACTATGGAAAATATAGTCCTTGTTTTTGTAGATTTTGTACGTGATGAAATTGCACATAGTTTAATGGAATAATAAAAAATATTTTATATCAATATTATTTATTTCATGATGTAATAACAGTAGTTAAATCTATAATATTTAAATTAAAAACCATCAATATTAATATTTATATCTTTTAATTATTTTATAAACTCAATTTGAAAAACATTATTTTAACCAAACACATTAAACTATTTTTTGTTCAACCTCAATTTCAACCACAGTTTTAACCAAACATACATTTTTCCAAATCAACTTCAACTAAAAGTACTTTTTATAAAACATTTTTTTTTTCAAATCACAACCACAATAGCTACTACAATACCAAACAGAGCATACTTCTTCAAAGGTTATTGCTAGCGATAAGATAGGATAAAAATAAAGGAGAGAGTTTACATTTTTTTTTTCATATTTTCCATTCATTGTAAAATAGAAGTTTATTTATAAATTTCCAATGATAGTTATGTGAAATAAAATCTCAAAGACTCATCTTCTTTATGGTATCAGAGCCAAGTAATCCATTCTGTGTTCATCATGTTCTCCTCTACCACTTCCTCCTCTGATCTCACCTTCAATTATACCCCTACACATCCTACTCATCATATAACACTCAAACTTGTGACAATTATTTGCCATGCAAAGCTCAACTTCTCCCCTATCTCTGTGGTAAAAAACTCTTTAGGTTTGTAGATGGTACTGTGTCCACACCTCCCAAAATGCTACACACAAGCTCTAATTAGATTTCCATTTCAAATCCCACCTATGATTTTTGGTACGAGCAAGATCAGCTCATTTTGAGTACCCTCATCTCTTCCCTCTCTGAACCTATCCTCACCCATGTTGTTGGTCTTGAAACCTCTAGATATGTCTGGTTCATTTTGGAGAAAATGTTCTTCACAACATCATGAGCTCTGAAAGTGTTTGAAAGAAAAGTGTTTATGAGAAGAAGTAAGATAAAAGATAAGAAACAATAAATATTGTATTGAGTTTATTCGTCTTGAATGAATAATACTGATTGCATATATTCCATGCAATCGTTACACATATATATTAAAAAATATAGAAACAGAATACCAAACTTATAACATGAAATCATGCTATGATCTGTTAACATAATAACATAATAACTAATTCCAAGAGACTAGGATAATAGCTTATTATTAGCATAATAATTAGAAATAACAAAAACAAAAGATTTGTTGACAACTCCTTCTTTGACAGCTCCAGGAAGCAATCTTCAACACCCCTCCTTGCTTGAGGAGCTGCAAACTCCAATCCTTTGTCTTAAAAACTCAAACCTGTTTACTGGAAGTCGTTTAGTAAATAGATCAGCCAATTGATTTTCAGACTTGCAATAAATCAATTTAACTTCACCATTTTTCTGCACCTCACGCAAGAAATACAGCTTGATGTTAAAATGTTTAGTTTTTCCATGAAACACTGGATTATGAGATATTGCAATAGCTGCTTGATTGTCAACTGAGATTTCAGTTGCTTCTTCTTCTTTCATGTATAAATCTCGTAACAACTTTTATAACCACAATGCTTGATTCACTGCAGCTGTGGCTGCAATTAACTCTGCCTCTGCAGTAGATTGAGCCATGATATTTTGCTTCTTAGATGACCATGAAAATATAGCAGATCCTAGATTAAAACAGAATCCCGAGGTACTTCTCATGTCATCATTAGAGCCACCCCAATCACTATCAGAAAAACCATATAGTTTTAAATCTTGACACTTTAAAAATTTAACACCAAAACTGCATGTTCCTTTGATGTATCTCAGAATTCTTTTAGCTGCTCTCATATAAATTTTGGTTGGACAATGCATAAACCGATATAGAATACTTGTTGCATAAAGTATGTCAGGTCGAGTTGCTGTTAAATACAGCAAGCATCCAATCAAGCTTCTGAATTTTTCTTCATCTACTCTGGCAGTGCCATCTTCTTTGCTGAATTTGTCCTTTTGATTCATAGGAGTAGCTGTCGGCTTGCAATTATCCATTTGGAATTTCTTCAGGATTTCCTTTGAATACTTCTTTTATCAAATGAATATTTCTTCTCTGTTTTGTATAATTTCCATTCCCAGAAAGAAACTCATGAGACCAAGGTCGGTCATTTCAAAGACTTGCATCATATTTAGCTTGAATTTTGCAACCTGCACTGTATTGCTTCCTGTCACTAAGAAATCATCAACATAAAGAGATATTATGAGCACATCATCGTTGATTCTCTTCACATAAAGAGTTGCTTCTCACAAACTCTTCTGAAATCCAGAACCTGTCAAATAGTCATCAATTCTGCCATACCAAGCTCTAGGTGCTTGTTGTAATCCATAGAGAGCTTTCTTTAGTAGATAAACTTTGTCTTCTTTTCCTTGAGTCACAAAACCAGCTGATTGCTCAACATAAATTTCTTCTTGTAGAATGCCATTCAGGAAAGCTGATTTATCATCTAACTGGAAAACTTTCCAGTTCCTGTGTGCAGCAACAACAAACAAGAATCGTATGGTGTCCATCCTTGTTACAGGTGTAAATGTGTCTGAATAATCAACACCATAAATCTGAGCATAACCCTTAACAACCAGTCTGGCTTTATACTTGTTGATGATACTGTTTGCTTCAGTTTAGTTCTGAAAATCCACTTCATGCCAATAACATTTTTGCTTGATGGCCTGTCAACAAGTTCCCATGTGCAATTCTTCTCAATCATTCATATCTCCTCCTGCATTGCCTTTTGCCATTCTGGATTGTGTTTGGCTTCTTCATAGCCTTCTAGTTCACAAATAGCTATATTGATCCTTTGATAAATATCATCAAGGGATCGAGTGCCTCTAATTGGTGAATCATCAAATGATTCATCCTGCAATAAATCTGCAGTGCCCATAATTTGTGAATTATCAACTAATTCATCCTGCAACAAATCTGACAGCTGAACATTTCTTTGTGTGTCTCCCCAATCCCATTGTTTTTCTTCATGAAAATGAACATCCTTTATAATAACCATCTTCTGAGTTTGAGGATGATAAACTTTGTAGGCTTTAGAAACATCACTGTAGCCAACAAAAATTCCTGGCATTGCCTTCTTGTCAAGCTTGTCCCTTTTGATCTGTGGAACATGAACAAAACAAATGCTGCCAAAGATCTTAAGAAAACTTAATGAAGGTTTGTTGTCATACCAAACTTCAAAAGGAGTCTTCTCTTCCAGTAATTTTATTGGAAGTCGGTTTTGAAGGAAGACAGCTGTGTTGACTGCTTCTGCTCAAAACATCTTTAGTAAATTCTTTTCATGTAGCATGCATCTCACCATCTCCATAATATATCGATTTCTTCTTTCACTGACTCCATTTTGTTCAGAAGTGTAAGGGGTAGTGAATTGATGTTCAATGCCAGCTTATTCACAGTAGAGATTGAATTTTGATGAGGTGTATTCTATACCATTGTTTGACCGAATGGATTGAATTTTACATCTGCTTTTATTCTCCATATTCTTCTTGAATTGCCAAAAAATCCCAGCTACTTCTAACTTGTATTTCATGAAGAAGATCCAGCATATTCTGGTGAAGTCATCAATAAAAAGTATGTAATATCGACTACCTTTTATTGAAGGTGTGCTAAATGGACCAGTAACATCTGTATGGATCAATTGAAGTTTCTGTGTAGATCTCCATGTTGACTTTGGAAATGGTTTTCTGTTTTGGTTACCAAATTGACAAGCATTATAATTTGGCAGCAAATCAGTAAATGAAGGCACTCCTCTTACAGCTTCATGCTTCTTCATGTTGATCATTCGCTGTTGATGACAGTGACCCAACCTCTTATGCCATACTTCTATGTCATTCAGTTATGTGGGAAAGGCTATGTGCTCCTCCTCAAATGGTAAAAATGAAAAGCTTTTTCCTCTCATTTTGGCTTGCAATATTTTTTGTCCAGCAGCATAAAAAATATAGCAAGATTGATTTTCGAAAACCACTTTCATGCCTTTCTCTATTAATTATCCAACACTCAACAAATTCTGATCTATATCAGGTACATAAAGAACATCAGAAATAGTTTTTGTACCTGAGTTGGTAGTGATGGCAATCGTTCCTTTTCCCTTTGCTGCTATACAATCACCATTTCCAATTCTAACCTTTGCAACTTCAGTAGTTTGCAAATTTCTGAAGAGACTCTTATCAAAAGTCATGTGATTTGTGCATCCACTGTCAATTAGCCAATGATCTGAGGAAGTCTGGATTGAAAAACATGTAGCTACAAACATTTGATCTTCATCATATTGACTGGCAACTTGAGCATCTTTATCCTGTTTCTGAAATTTTGTTCTGCAGATGATTGCTTCATGTCCCATTTGATGACATTTACTGCATTTTGCATCAGATCTTTTCCAGCATTTGAATGGTGGATGACCTAACTTGTTGCAGTGTTGACATGGTGGAAAGTTTCTCTTGAGAAATTTTCCTTTGTTCTGGAATTGATTGATAGTAGTCTTACTACTGTTTGAAACCTGATTCTTCTTGAAGAATTTCTTTTTATCAAAATCGGGATACTTTGCTTGTAAAGCTCCTTCAGTAACTCGATCTTGCCTCATAAGTCGTCTTTGCTCTTAGGCTTGCAAGGCATTTATCAATTCTGCCAAGGTAATCTTGGACAGATCCTTTGTATTCTCCAAGGTGGTTATGGATGCTTCATAACGTTCAGGCACAGTTACAAGTATTTTCTCTACAATTCTGCAATCAGAGAAGGTTGTGCCAAGTAATCTTACCTTGTTGACAATTCCAAGTAATTTGTCTGAATACTCTTTGATGGTTTCAGAATCCTTCATTCTTTGTAGTTCAAATTCTCTTATTAGATTAAGACTTTGCATGCCACGAATTCTTTCATCTCCAGCATACTTCTTCTTCAAATAATCCTAAACATCTTTTGCTGATTTAAGAGATATAATCCCGGTGAAGATTGTTGTATAAACAACTGCAAATAGACAAGCTTTTGCTTTTGATTTCCTTGTTTTTCTCTCTTTATGATTTTTGATCTATGCAACTGTTGGATTATTTGGCAAAGGATGAACTTCATAGTCTTCTTCAATAGCTTCCTAAAGATCCAACGCCTCTAAATAAGTCTCCATTTTTACTGCCCAAAGTTGATAATTTTCTCCATCAAAGATGGGAGAAGAAATTTGAGAGAAACTTATTTCAGTTTCCATTACAGGTTCTTTTAAGATAACTGCTCTGATACCAATTGAAAGTGTTTGAAAGAAAAGTGTTTATGAGAAAAAGTAAGAAAGAAGATAAGAGACAACAAATATTATATTGAATTTATTCGTCTTGAATGAATAATACTGATTGCATACATTCCATGCAATCGTTACATATATATATTCAAAAATATAGAAACAAAATACCAAATTTATAGCATGAAATCATGGTATGATCTGTTAACATAATAACAAAATAACTAATTAATTCCTAAACAATAGAATAATAGCTTATTATTATCATGATAATTAGAAATAACAGAAACAAAAGATTTATTGAAATCTCTTTTTTTAACAGTTCCAGGAAGCAATCTCCAACAAGCTCGCCAAAGGAACACTCTCTATCGACTAAGTACTTAAAAAAGGTGGTCTTTCAATCCAGGATTACTTTAAAAAAGCCAAGGGCCTTGCTAACATACTTTCAACCACCGGACAACTTTTAGGAGATTCGGAGCTCATCTCTTATATTCTAGCTAGCTTGCCAACTGAACATGACCCTTTTATATTACATCAGTTAACACCCGTCTGGAACCAACGCAGATTGATGAACTATTTGGCCATCTTCTTGCACATGAGTTCCATGTGCCTCCATTGATATCTCTGCAAATCTAGCCATTCGTTCTCCTAAAAACAATGGCCGTGTCAAATTTTTCTCCGGTATTCCCTCTCGTAGTGCTAAGAATTGAGGGCGTGGACGTAGTCGTGGCCCTCCCAATCCCTCATTTTCTTCAACAAACAAATCGGGCTCCTCTCGTACCTTCTGCCAAATTTATCTTAGACTTGGCCACACAGCTCCATAATGCTCGTATAGATTTGATCAAGAATTCCAAACTCCCTCAGCACCTCAGGCCTATGTCACAACTACTTCACCATCGCATGACCAGACGTGGTACCCTAATATATACAAGTGCTACTCATCATATGACATCTGACTTGGGCAATTTGAATTTACAGACTTATGACTATACTGGACAAGATCAAGTTATTGTTAGTAATGGAAAAGGTTCGAATATTCATCATGTTGGTTCCTTTTATTTCTTTTCATCTTCCAAATCTCTCTTTCTAAAAAATATTCATCATGTTCCCCGTATAAAAAAAAATCTCATTTTAGTTTATCAATTTACCAAGGATAACAATGTGTATTTTGAATTTTTCCCATCCTTTTTCTGTATCAAGGATTGATCCTCGGGATCCCTCCTACTTAAAGGCAAGAGTATCAATGGTCTTTACCCATTACAACAGCTCTCAAAGTTTTCTGAGTACTCTCCTGCTGCTCTTCTCCATGTTCAGGCCTATATTGATCAATGTCATAATCGTTTTGGCCATCTTTCTCTCCGTGTTATTCAGAACATTTTATCTCAACACCATTTAGTTGTTCCTAGTTCTAATTCTAATAATGTCTGTCATTCCTGTCAGCCTGGGAAGAATCACAAACTCCCTTTTCATTTGTCCGACTCTACTTCAGAGGGTCCATTAGATTTACTGTTTACTGATGTACAAGGAATGTCTCCCCAACTCTCTAATCATGGCGTCGGCTATGAATGAGGAATTCACAGCCCTTGTGCAAAATGGCACTGATTCTTGTTTCCCCAAGACCCAATATGAATCTAGGAGGCTGGAAATGGGTTTTCAAGATAAAACAACGCGCAAATGGATATGTTGAAAGATACAAGGCAAGTCTTATGGCTAAAGGTTATCACCAGCAAGCAAGTTTAGACTAGCCCTTTTCCTTTTCTATCTTTAGAGCTGAAAAAAAGAAAAAGTGAAAAAGATGGCTAGACGGGGACCCATTACCACAACCCAAAGGTGGTCAGAATAAATATTCAAAAGAATTCGAACATCCAAAATAAGGATAAAAAAAGCATATGTTTAATTAAAACATCTTCTTCCTATTAATGTATTTTTCTGGCAATCTGTTTATCAAAGTATTTATTTTTAGATACAAAAACTTATCAGAGTCATAAAAGAAAATTTAAAAAGGAATTTTTGGATGATCATAATGTAGATATATTAAAACAATGTAAGAATAATATACTAGAATTTGTTGGAGTCTATTCTTTTTATGTAATCATGATATAATAAAAAAAAAATTACAGAATAAAATTTTAGAAGAAAACAAAGACAAATAACAAGAGCTTACACAAAAAAGTGCTCAATAATTTTAGGAAAAAATATAATTTTATTCAAAACCTAAATTTAAGTTAAATAGTATTTACTAGTTACAGCGTCGAGTGATTTTTTTGGTAAAAAAACATATGCAAGCTTTTTAAATACATTTTTGTACAAAAAAATCCCAATAAAAAATTATATGCATGTATTTAATTAAATAAATTGAGAACTATTTATTTTAATAAATACAAAAAAAAAGTGTTAGCCTGTCTATTCAACTTGCCTCGTTATAAGTGGAATAATGATTTTTTCTAACAAAAAAAATTCATACGTAGATGATGTTAACGTGTTTTTTTTATATTGAATAAAAAAATATAACTACATATTAGAAAGTTAATATTTACATGTAATAAAATATAATAAATATTATATATCTTAATAAAAATATGTGAGATCTCAAGTTAATAAACACTAATAATTTTAACAAACTAATATATAAACTCAAAACACATTTAAATTAGTTGTAAAAGAACTTTCTCAACTCCAATATACTTTCTTTGATAATATAAAAAATAAAAAACATCTCAATAAAATTTCTTTCATCAAATGCAATCCTGTTAATACTAAGAATTATTTTTGTTTTGATAGAATATAGTTAATCAATATTTTTCTTTTTTTTCATAATTTTTCACGACTTCCCTCTCCTTTCTCATGCTTAGGGACATAAATATAATAAAAATAAAGTTTGAATCAAAACATAAAAACTACAAACTAGAAGGACTTAAAATGAAATGAGAAAATCTCATAAGCCAAATAATAATAATAATAATAATAATAAAAGCGAGGAATGGACACCGTAAAGAAAAAAAAAGCCTTCCATTGTTGCTCACTATCAAATTTAACCCTTTTAAGTACATTATTTTTTTTTACCTATTTAAATTGGATTCTATTTTACAAAATAGAATATTAATGTAATGAAAATAATTTTTTTTAACTGGAATAAGCAAATAAAAATAAAATAAAATAAAATAAAATATTAAATTTAATTCTATCAAAGTAATATAAATTTATTAAAAACTACATTTAGTGATTGGAATAAAATTTTATTTAAAAGTATTGAAAATAAAAACATGTTGAGAATTCACAATTTAGAGGGTGTTTAAAAATATAGTAGTAGTTATTTTTTAAAGTATTTTTTTTATGAAATGCATTAAAATAATATTTTTTTATTTTTTAAGAAATAATTTTTATGCCAAAACATCAAAATAACCTTAAAATATTAAAAAAAATATTTTTTTAAATTTTAACAAAAAAAATAAATTGAACAGCCCAACTAAACACACGAATCAACCAGATCTTTTTTATATTTTTAACTTAATTTAATTTTAATTATTAAATATTAATTAAATAAACATGGCCCAAACTACATTAAAGTAATCAAAGCAAACCATATTAAATGATAATAAAACGATCTTGTTTGGTCCCCCGAGTCTTGAAAACGAAGTCGTTTGCTTCATCCCTGTGAAATTCGGCATACAAAATCTTTAACCAACTTGCTTTGAAGATTCCAAGCATTGCCATTGATTGACCCTCTCTCTCTCTCTCTATTTTAATTCTCGTTATCGCCATGACTACTACTACTACTCCTCTTTCTCAGATTCTTCTCTGTTTTCTCAGTCAACCCCAGAACTCTCTCTTTCCTTTTCTCTTTCACCCGTCGATCCATTCCCTTTCATTCCAATTCCCATCTGGGTTCTACCCTCCTCACCAATACCTCAAATGGGTCGCCGCCAAAACGACTCTGAACCATCCCGTTTCATCTCTCTATCCTTCCTCTTGGTGGGATTGATTTCTTGTGCTTTAGTCTACACTGTCCTCTCCGTCGTTCTCAATCCTAATATAGGTTCTAAAGGTTCGAACTTTGAGTCTTTGGCACTGGCAGAGGAGAGTAGTGATGGTGGGTGCTGTAGAGGGATTGAGAATTTGGAGCTTTGGGGAGCTGCCGTGAAGTGGGGGTCAGATTTTAAGTTCAATTCTTCCAAGGAGTGCTGCCAGGCTTGTAAGGCTATGTGCACTGGCATTGATGGGCCTTGCTTGTGTGATACCTGGGTGTTTTGTGGCAATAAAAAGGCTTGTGGATCTAAATTTGGTGAGGTCAGATTGAAAATTGGGGTCCTTTATCTTGTTTTGATTTTCATTTTTTTTTTGTGCTGGAATTTTAATTGTTATTTTGAATTATTTGGTTGAAATAGTGGATTATTTGGATTGACAAGAATGAATTTTATTTCTTCAATGGAATTTGATCTTGAATATATATAATATATATAACTTAAATGATGCTGTGATCATGCCCTTTCAAATCTTGGATCGATCATTGACTTAATTCTATGCGAATTTGAGAGATATCGGATCTGTTTATCCAGAAATTATATAAGTTGTTCATTGTAAACGGGCTTAATTTTTATATGTTCAATATCAAAACTACGACTAATAAGAACAATAGAAGGGTTACATTGTCCCACAAGGCTTATATATGGTCTTTAATTTCAAGGATTGTGGGATTATTCGAGCTATTTTCAAGCTATTCTGGACACCCATGTTAATAAAAAAATAAATAAAAAAATAAAAGGGCTACATTTAAAGAGGATCTCCACGTTAGTTGGATTTGAGCCATTAGGAGCCTGTTTTCTTTATGCGATTTTCTTTTTCTTTGAACTATTGATTTTTGAGTCTTTGGTTATGTTTTTTTGAATAACATACTAAAGTTTCAATTATGATGACAATAATCTCGTTCCTTTGACTTGCTTCATTTCTCCAGTGTTGGCTGAAGAAGCAAAAGGATGTATTTGCCCCTGATCGACAGGAAGCAGGTGACCCTGTTATTTGGACTTCTGGGATTATCTTTGGAAAAGGAGAGGTATTTTAGTTTGATGAAATTTGATTCCATTTTAGGAGACAGTAGATAGCCGACATACAGCGTGCACTCTCAATTAGATAATTTTGTCATCTTCAGTTTTTTGAGTTAAAATTATAAAGATCAAGGTGGAATCTTCTTATTGGACACGCATTATTATGTACCAATACTCTGTTAAATGATTAAAATATCACTTGGGTTTTCCTTTTGCATGATCTGAAAAACTAGTTGCCTATTATCAGGCACCACAGTATTGTTCACATACATTACTGTTGGTGATACTTTACACTTGTAACTGGAGTCTCTTTAAGTAAGAAAGCTGTGTTTGACTATGGATAATCTTTTCACAATTTTGTAAATTGCTCTCTGTTGTAGCCCTAGGTAATCTGAGTCAAAGGTTTTTCATTTTTAATTTTTTTGGTAGATGCTTGTTCTTTTCCTGCTGGAATGGATGTGGTGACATTTACAAATCTTAATAACAAAGTTTATTTAGCTTTGTATTTATGCTCATTGCTGAAGTTTCTTTGTTCTATTTCTGCTGTATTTCATTTTAACCTCTGATGTGTCTTTCTGCATTTTTATTGTAAAAAATGTCCATGTGGTTACCATTGTCATTGCTGCTAATTTCCTCTGTTCTATACATTTGTCATTGCTGCAGCTTCCACCTTAATTTTAGGATCCCCTCTATTAATATCCTTACGCACACTTGCTCCTTTCAGGGCATTGTTGGCCTGGAAACAGAATATGGCACTCTTCATATAAAAGTAAGTGATCATGCTTTTGGCAGGTTTGTGTTCCAAATGCCTCTGACAAGTCAATTGTGATGTGCTCCACTCATGGAGTTGATCTATTTCTTCAGATTCTTCAACTTTATGCATCTTTTTAAAAGTCAATCGTTGGACTGAAAATTGCTTGGTGCAGCTCTTCCCAGACTGTGCTCCCCATTCTGTAGCCTACATTCTTGAGTTGCTCACTCTGCGTCATTGTGCTGGTTGCCAATTTCATCGTGCCGAGGGCCGAGGTCAATTGTGGGATGCAGAAGGGAACCACATAAAAAAGGTAAGCTTTGTTAGTTGTGATGTGAGTCTCCTATTTGACAGGCAATAAGAAATGTGAAGATGCAATTTTCATTCAGTAGTTGGAGTTCTGTGTGCACACCGCGATTCTGCCGTGTTAAGTTTCACCTAATCATATTTCTATTGCATGCTATTTAATAAAGGTTTCAGCAATGTTTGCCTGGGGTCTCATCATTTCAATCTTTTGTTCACTCAAAGCTCTTTTTGTTTTTTCGGGTCTTTTTTCAGGCTCCTTTTGGCCCTCCTTTTGCAATGATTCAAGGGACACTAGAAGCTCAAGGAACATCATTCAAGAAAATTCCAACTGAAGAGTGCCCATACATAAGAAGGGGTTCAGTAGCCTGGGTTAGCTCTGGTCCAGAATTCTTCATTAGCCTAGCCAATCACCAAGAATGGAAGAAAGCATACACTGTCTTCGGTTCTGTTCTTCCAGAAGACATGGAAATTGCAGAGAAAATTGCCCAACTCCCCACCAAATCAGATGTTTGGAACAATATTAACGTCTCTGTCTTAGAAAAGCCAGTTCCCTTGCTGGTCCGAAGACTCAAGACAAGACAGGGAAATCTAAACAAAATTTGAAATCAGATTAATTTTTTTTTTTCTACTTGGCAATGTATACAAATTTTTTTTTCCGGCTTGTTCACATTTCACATGTTTGTTGTCTCAGCTCTGTTATGGACTCGATTTTTTGTCATCGTTTCTTTTCTTTGGTTCTCTCTGTTTTTTTTTTTCTACCGAAGTTTCTTGGACCAATGGTGTTCTTCTCCTGAGAAATTACAAGGTAATTTTAGTACTGTTTTTCTCAGCATAAATTAGGATACGTCAGCCACAGATGGGATTTGAATATGAGATTTTATTGCCAGTACAGTAGCACTGACGCAATTTCTTATTGTTATCGATTAATGTAGATTTTTTTAATGATTTTTTGTGTTTTGTTTGGAAATATATTAAAATAATATTTTTTTATATTATTATATTAAAATGCTTTAAAATTATATATATATATATATATATTTTAATTTTAAACAAAAAAGATATAATTTTTTTTAAAATATACAAATTAAATTAATAAAGAAACTAAAAGATTAAGGTTTTCTTGTATCTCTTCCTATAAAATTAATTAACTTTTCCCTATAAATTACTATTTATTAGATTTTTTTCACAAATCATTGTTTATTAGAATATTTTTTTTTTCAATCAATGTATTTTTTTAGTTTTTTTAATATTATTTTTTTATTGAGTTGTTTTACTTTCATGACACGGCTTGTAGGTTTCATGAGTTAACTTAATTGACTTATTTTTTTTATCACTTATTTTTTTATCAATTCGATCATTTAATATTAGGTTAATTAAAAATTAGATTTTATGATTTATTTTATTTGTTATTAGATTATTTCAGTCTCATGACTCGAGAATAACGTTTAATGGGTTAACCCGAGTTGTTTTGGCTCTTTTTTATGTCCTTATTTTTAATTGATTTTTTTTAATTTCATCATTTAATATTGGATTGGTTGAGAATTAAACTTCACAATCTGTTTTGATTTGTTTTCTATTGAAATATCTTGGTCTCATAATTAAGATCATGAGTATTAACATTTTAACCTCTACTAAACATGTTGTTTTTTTTATTTTCTTTCTAAGAGGTTATCTCAGTTTTATGGCTAGGTTATGAGTTGAGGATTTAATCCCATTGACTTAGTTTTTTTTAATTAATTTTTTTTATGATTTTATCATTTAATATTTTGACCATTAGTTTTTATATGATTTTTTTGTAAATTTTTAAAATAACCCGGAATATTTTACATCTTTTTATTTGTTATTTTTTTGTAATTTCCTTTTTTTTTTGTCCGTTGAGTCTACTTCTAAAGTTTTATTTTTTAAAAACTTTTTAAAAATATATTTGTATTGTAGAATATTTTTTTTTATTGGTAAAAAATCTTCAAACCCGTAGCACAGCGCTCCAAGACAAATCTAAGTTAATAAACTAAAAGAATGAAGTCAACGTTCTCTATATATCTTTTTTTAAAAAAGAAAAAATAAAAAAAACAGTTTGGAAGGAAAACATTTCAAACTACCCTCCAATTCCAGTCCACCCCCTTCACTCCCCACTCCGCCACTTCTTCCTCTTCCCGTCACCAACACCAAGATGGTCCAATTCCACGAAGACATAATAAACAGACCTCTTAGAAGATCCCACCGGTGGCCTTGTTATCCTTTTCTCCGGTCTTTCCTTCGCCAAACTCCTTAGTGGATTGAACATCGGCTCTGAGCTGGTGATGGCATCCTTAGCGGACTGGAAATCGGTTCTGTGGCATAAAATGCCCAAGTTTGATTTGGTGCAATTATATTAGTGTGTTATGTTGTCAGTCTTTCTGCATCTGTAAATGGAAAAACATTCTGAGACAATTTTGCATTCTTTACGAGGCACTGGATCTTATAAGATGTAAATAGATTTGTTGCCTCCTCTTTGCTCTCTCTCTCTATCTCTCTGACACACGCTGTCACACACACACGCATCTCACAGCATGCACACTTTAGGCTGGTTTGAGTTTGAAACTGTGGCAGAAAGGAGTGGAGGGCATAAACTTATCTGAAGCATCAGGATTTAGGTAATAGGCCAGCACTTGATTCACTTCAACCTACTGGCGTCAAACTCATACGATTTTATGGTCCAATTGCACTCGTTTTTACTAGAACAGCACAATGCCTGGAACATTGCATGTATCATATTATTCATCCTTCGCTTGCAGCGATGTCATTTCCTCTAAGAGGAATGTCTGCAACGCACAACTTACAAGAGCTTGTTTAAGAAGTAGAAAATTAGAAAGAGATGCAAGAGGTTGTGCCATAGACTCAAATTACGAGGGGAGCAAATTTATAAGTATTTGTTAGTCCTGGGATAGCAGGTGAGAGTGCAAACTAATTCTCTTCCATGCTCATCATCTTGGTTGTATCTTCATTGGCTAAATGCTGCCACCACCGATGTGTGTCCACATAGGGAGCAGGGAGTTGGAATCCATGAACTAACCTCCTTAAGACGGATGGATATAAAGATTATATTACTGTTTTAGAAGGAAGATTTCACCGTAAGGATCCGTGGCGCAATGGTAGCGCGTCTGGCTCCAGATCATTTCGGGTTCAATTTCAAATCCATCAAGCTTTTTAGATAGATAATTTCCCTAACAACATGTTTGCTGTAGGCCCTACTCCAATTGTTCATGTCCGGTCCAAGAAAGAAAACAAAAGGGACCAATTAACTTTTAAACCACTTTACAGTTTACACACCATATGATACCCCACCACCACCAAAAAGGAGCAGCGATCCGGAAGTGCGTATTCGGCGTGGGTGGCGGCGGAGTTGTTGCCAATTTCTTTTGTTACTATTTGCTACTACTAAAGATTAGTCTGTCTCATTGTGCGCACCTCCATCCCTCAACCAATCGCACGTCAGGCGGTTGCCCCCTCTTAAACTCCCTCCCTAATCCTCGCAATGCCTTTAACTACAACAATAACCGCCACCAACTACCCATTCTCTCCTCCTTTCCTAACCTACGCCTCTTTTTTCCTCTCCTTATCCTTCACCAACCACCATGTCAACAGCACCATCTTCTGATTTCACCACCAAGCGGGTCCCTCCGCCATGCTGGACCCAAGAAGAGTCACTTGCCCTAATCAAAGCCTACCGTGACAAATGGTACTCCGTCAACCGCGGAAACCTCCGCGTCGCCGACTGGGAAGCCGTGGCCGCTGCCGTCCCACTTAAATCGTCCCTCCAGTGCCGCCACAAGATCGAGAAGCTTCGGAAACGGTATCGTGCGGAAAAACAGAAGTGTCTAAAGTACCCAGGTCGGTTTTTTTCTTCTTGGGATTTGTTCCCTTTGTTAGACTCAATGGAAATTGGGTCTCTAGGATCTAAAGTAGAGCAAGAAATCGATAAAGGGAATGATGCTGGAGATGGGATTTGTGTAAAAACGTTAGGAGACAGGTATTTGCTGACTGCTCAAAAGAATGGGAAAATTAATGGGGATTTGGACCCAGATGAGGTTTTCGATTTGGATCCAGATTTTGCTCTTCGGGCTAGGAAATATAACAAGGTTGATGGAGGTTTCAGTGTTAGTAAGGATTCGGGAAGTGGGTATGGTGTTAGCTCTGTTGCATTTAGACCTAATGATTATGTTGGAGTTAATGGGAATATTAAGGCTAATGTTGGTTTTAATTGTGATCATGGAGGCGAGGTTGGTTATAAAATGGAAAAAACACAAGGGGATAGGCGCTTAATTATGCCTCAGGGAGTTAGATTACCGGATCACGGAATGATGGCTGATCATTATGGCTCATATAATAGTGATTTTTCTAAAGTTGTCGATGTCTACGAAGGGTTTCCGCTGAAGTCCTTAGGTGATAGAAATTTGCCGATGCAGGGGCTTAACCCAAAGAACTATAAAAAGATTGATGGGAAGCCCACTCCTGATTTTTGTGATGATGATCATGTGGAGATTGACTATAGAATTGATAAAAGAGATAGGTTTGGCAAAAAAGTTAATGATGGTTGGAGTTCCTCATTTCCAGGGTTTATACCAAATAACTGTGGCAATATTGATGGGAAGTCGAGGTCTGATTCTCGCTCCAGGGCTTTGAAGGGGTCTGTGAATGTTGGGACGAATGGCATTGGTGATGGAGTTAGGAGAGAGGCAGATTCGGTTGCGTTGTTGGTGTCAGCAATTGAGCAGGCTACAGAAAGCTTTGTGAAGGTGGAGATGATGAAGATGGACATGGCGATGGAGATTGAGAAAATGAGGATGGAAATGGGGTTGAAGCATAACCAGATGATACTTGAGTCACAGCAACAGATTGTGGATGCACTTGCGAAAGCCATGCTGGAAAAGAAGAAAAGGAGGAAAGTGGAGGTGCTGTCACCCAATTCAAACAGAAATGGATATACTCAAGTTGCTGCAGTGGATTGTGAAAACATTGGTAAAAGTAGTATAGTAAAAGAAAGCGAAGCTTGTGTCAGCTGATTATCGGATCAAGCACAAGTCATAGTTGTTTTTTTTTTTTTCCTGTTATTTTTCAGGGTGAATCAATTTTTTCTTGTTACTATAAGGAATACATGCAATGATATCTCTTTCTCATCGGTAAATATCAAGAGTTCTACTACTGGATGATAGATTTTCCTTTGATCTCAATGAATAGTGTACCTGGTGGGTTTTTGAAGCTGTTTAGTGCATCTATTACCTTGTTCTTACTGTTCTGATTATGACAAATCTTAATTGATAACTTATTTCAAATATCAACAGCATTTTTCCTTTCTAATTTATGAAGTACATGTGATTGTGCGCCTTAATGTCTCTGATCGTTTGGATCACTGTGTTTATGTTAGCTTAGTGAGCTCAACCAATCACTCATTAGGTTTTTGCTTGGATGATTTCTTTGAATTTTTTACGTTGGTAATACCTAATGGGGATCTAATAAACACCCAGTCACGATTACCAACTACTACTTGTTCTTGGGCTTGGTGAAGGTAGAGGAGTTGCTGTGAAGTCATTGAACTGGAACCGTGGATATGGTGAAACAAGATGCTGAATTTCTTACTTCCTGGGAACCTCTAAAAGTCCGAGTGCAAGCTACCAAGAGCGGAGACCAGGTTCGTTGGCTGACAAAGAATTGGTAATCTTGTAAATTTTGGGTGGTCATTTTCCAATTCTCAAATTTGACTTGCGTGGGAGGATATTGGGTCCTTTTCCCCACCAAGCATGTCTTGTGTTTGAATCTTGTTTAACGAAGAACGTTACGGACATAATTGTTAATGAGCGAAGACCAGCCGGCCATAATTGGACTGAGCAGTCATGTTACTTGTATCTTCCATGTATGTATTTTCCACACACTCAAGCTCTTTCCCCCCTCTTTTGTCACTTGCGTTTTTTGTTTGTTGTTGCATTTTCGTTTCCAGGATTTGAGCTATATTTCACCTTGCGTTTGATTGATCTTTGTGTTTTTGGGTTTATTCAAATATCTTATGCTTGCTTTGTCCTCTTTTTCTCTGCCTTCTTTCTACATTTATTAGAGAAGGGGGGCTTCTATGGGTTGGTGCGCCATTGGATGATTGATTCCTGCTTCCTCTACTCTGAGTTTTTTGGCGGGTTTAAGTATTTGATTTTTTTAAACACCGAAAAATCAATGTGATGCTTTTTTAAGAACACTTCAAAGTTCCGTTCATGGTCTCGAACCACTTGCCAATCGCGCTAACTCGATTCACAATTAGGATCATATCTAATTTTTTCTTTTGGCTATCAAGAAAAAAAAGTAGAGTTATATATATATATATATATATATATATATATATATATATATGTTATTCTACCTTTCTCTTTGGTTATGAAGAAAAAACCTATGCATTGTTCATGTACATGAAATTTACAGGTTTGCTTATGTGTTTTTTCCATTCAAACCATTGGAAGCCCTGTTTTCCTTCTCTGAATGTTTATGGTGTTAGGTTTAGAAGAAAGATGCCGTCGGCAACAACAACAACAACATCATCGTGAAGGTCATAGCAAAATGGTCAGATGGTATTATTAGCATCGATCGGAAATTGCCGCATCAACAACCGTATACTGTGCCTTTTTACGAGTAGTATGTAACAGCTATATCAGCTATGCTTCGCTTCCAACTTGCATTTTCTTTTCTTTTGCTTTTTAGCAGTGTGAAATATTGATTTGTTGCTCAAGAACACATTTCAACAGAGTTTTGTCTGATAAAATTAATGGAATGTTGTAATTGAAGTTAAATAAAATATTACTGTTCTGCATTCAAGAACTATAAAGCTACCTTTTGCAATGACAATCCATTGTTTCGTTTTGGTTTTCCATTTTCCATTAGGAAGTCTTGGCTTATTGTTTTTTAAATCTAAAGAAACATGTGTTTAGAAGAGAGTTTATGAAGTTCATTGTTTAAGTTCGTTAACAGGTTTGCTGCTGTTCGGATTTTACCTTATTTTGACTGTTTTATTTTTCTGTTTTTCGTCCTCTTTTCGAAGGTTTGTTTCATTTTCTCTTCTATTTTTAGACTCTCATTGTTACAGGTCTTTTTTTAACTCTCAACACAAACATGCACGACTCTTTTTGCCGTGCTGTGAGTAAATTTTCCAGATCAATAATGACAATTTGTAACAACTGATCTAGTTTGGAAATTTGAATGATTGAAGTCAAAAAATTCTGTAAAATTGAACAAAACACATATATGTTCAATTATGATACGAGGAAATATATGTTGTGTCTTGCACCCACCTCCCGCTCATTGTCTTCTTCATTCTTCAGAACATTGTCTTGAAACTATGCAGACTGGAGCGTTGAACTTCGTAGCTTTTATAGCTAGTTCATGTTTTTGGATTCAAGCTTTGATACACCTTATGTTTTTGTGCTTACATTTTTTGCAGTAAAAAAAATAAAATGATTGGACTTCGATAGTAAGGCCACAACCTATTTAGCTATTTACTCCAATATTATATATGGTCACCCTCTCATGCACAAATTTGTCTTTAATTTACAGAACAAAGGCATGGTTTTTTGAACCGATATGCTGTCTGTAAATTTAAATTCTAATTTGTATTAGATTTTACTAGTACATTTACCCATATTTTGCTGCTAATTGGACTATTTTTTTTAATATTAAAAACATATTAAGAGTAGGATGATTTTTTTTTGACAGTATTAGTCAATCAAATGATTCTAAAATTTATTAATCCGGTTTCTTGCTTAACTCGAGTTTTGAATTAAATCACGTGGAAACTGATCTAAAATGAATAATTTCATTTAATGGATCTAAAAACAACTTGAATGACTAGTAAAAAAATAAAAGTCTTTTTTTTAAAAAACTTTAAGACAATAATTTTTTTTAATACTGAGATGATGCCAGATTGGATTGACCTCGGTCACCCTATGATCTAAGTCATGGGTTTCAATAGATATAATAACTTTGTTTATATATATATATAAATTAATTTTATTTATTTTTATAATAAAATTAGATACTTACAAAATTGAACAGCAATCCTAAAAAAGACGCTTATTTAATATTGTAATAACCCTATCTAAAGTAGAAAAATAAATAAATCATGCATTTCATTTTCCAACTAATTAAATATTGAAGAATAGTTAAATAAAAAAATAATTAGAAAAATTAAAGGACAAAAAACTAAAAAAAAACATTTCAGATTTGATAGGTAAACTCGTTAAACCAGTGAATCGGATAATTTAGGTCAATATATCAAACCCACAAACCGGATAATGAACTCCAATATTGAGATTAATAACTTGTTTTTTTCCCTCTAAACTATTATTTATTTAACTATATGATAATAAAAATAGACAACCGTAAAATTGAGAGTTAAACCAATATTAAAACACATTTATTTTTTAAAATTATAATAACTTCATAAAAAGTAAAATAAAAACAATTATAAAATTTAATTCTCAATTATTCCAATATCGAATGATGAAATACAACAAATTAAAAAATTTTAAAAAATTATTAATAACAATGATAATGATAATAATAATAATAACAATAAGAATAATACTAATGATTATAAACTTGAGTCTAGCGTCCTAGCCAAACCCAAGTTTTTGGAGTCTGGTTCTTCTAATATATATATATATATATATATATATATATATATATATATATATATATATATATATATATAATCGTGGCATGATCTCAGTGATCAAATAGCATCTTCCTTCCATCGTAAACAATAACACAAGATTGGAAGAGGATCTTTGGACTTTTTTGATATTTGATTCTTGATCTACTAGAGATTTCTGACCTGCATGATCATCTCTTGCTCATTAAAATCCTCTCCCAAAGCTCTCATATTCTCACATTATAGACGACTTTCAAATTTTCATCATTTAGATTTTGAGATCTTAATTGATCACTCACACAGCCCACCCGTGATTTGTTAGCACTACCAACTCTTTCTCTCATGCACCTCTCCACTTGCACCTCTATCCTTTGCTTCTTTTATAAGTCACAACACTGACTTTCGATATCTATCTCTACTGATCTGCTACCCAATCATTTGATCGATGCTCAAGAACCCTCACAACACTGCTATTTGCTCTCACTTCATAAATAGAAACAATCATTATTTCCCCATTTTCAATATTATGAAGGTATTTGGAGTTCTTATGATACAAATTCTTACCATCCTAGTGGGAATTAATTTGATTATTCTCTCTATAAGAAAATGGACATTTTCTTTTGATTTAATATTTTTTCTTTTTCAACAATTGTTTCTTAAGGTGTGGTTTTTGAGGAATGTAAATCGAAAGTGGTGGATGGTGAGGCAGATGATGAGTTGACTTTTTTGTTTATGACATACATTACGCCTCATGACACCCACTTTATGAGATATAATCTCTAGGTTAATCATCAGTATATCAAACACATATACAGGAACTATACATGCATATATGTAAGATCTTTCTACCATGTTTCTTGGCGAGAATTGAAGAGGTGAATATGGACGTACTGATGGCTTCACTAGGACTTGGATAGTGTTCTAATTAATCTGAAACTATTCTTTGGTTATGATTGTTCTTTAGTATAATTATTTGTTGTTCTATTTGTTTGTACATGTTTCGTGAATTGGGAATTACCCAAAATTCATATTTGATCAACATAATTAGAAATCCCATACTCTAATCCATGCTTGTAATCTGTAATGTTATATATAGAAGTTCATTTGAATTCTAATAAACTTGTAGACTCATCCAGGAAATTCAAAATATAGGTTGGATGAAGAAACTAGACAATACACACATATCCAATTTAAGTTAAAAAAAAAGCATGATCATAAAAAGCGCGACGTTAGAAGATAATTTTTTCTTTATTTTTTATTGCCTCTCAAATTTGCTCAAGTTTGCAGATAAGTTTTTCATGGCTACTGTCACTACTTTAATTATAGGGTCTGAAGGTATTATAGATTGGTCTAACACCACATCAAGGTTTTAAACGTGGCGTATCAGCTCTTTCAATTCTAATGTTCTTTTTTGATTATGTATATGTTGACTTTCTTTTTCTTTTCTTTTGTGTTTGTCTTTTGTTTTTGTGATTCTTTTTTTTTTTTTTTTGCTTTTCTTCCATGTATCTTATTTTTGACTATCTTCTAGTTAGCCCTTTTAATATATGGACTTTTTTTTTTAAAAAAAGAATGTGAAAGGGGATGAGAGTAAGTGTGTGTGAGAGAAAACATTTTTGAAAATAAGAGATAGATATAATTGAGGGAAAGATATGGAAAATATTTTTTTGAAATTTGAATTACCAACAAAATAACTCTATCGATTAATCTTTTTTAGGAAAATTATTTTAGGGAGGAAAGTCTAGAAAGGAAAAAAAAAAGGAATTGGAGGGTCTTTTAATTTATGAATATAAAATATTATTGTTTTAAAAAATAATTATGATTTTCAAGACTAAATTAGTTTTTTTCTGAAATATTTTTAATCGTTCCCTATGGAATTATATTATTGATAGAAAAGTTTAAAAAGAAAGATAACAATTGATTTTAATTTCTTCATTAATCCTGTCACAAAATAGTGACGGAACTCATTGTTTCGGTAATTAGTGATGGAACATCTCTATTGCTTATTAATGCTAAACGATTGGTAATTAGGCAAGGAATTCATCATCTATTTGGAATTTTCTCAAAATCTGACCCTTTTTCCCCCTCCCATATAATCTATAAATTAATCAATATAAAGAGAATCGTCTCGTTTTTAGTTTCATTTGAGGCCAATAATTAATTGTTTGCTTTTTATTTTTATTTTTTTTATTTTTCATGCTGTCTCGATACATGTAAAGCATATTCATCTCAAAATACAGTATATGTAGCACATGCATAAATCCAATCGGTCCAATTAAGGTGCGAGATTTTGAATTATCTAGTAAGCAGGTAATAAAATAGCAAAAACTATATTATCGGGTTAATAATAAGCAAGAAAAACATGTGATTTATTTATTAATTATGCAAATTAATATGAGATACCCGCAAATACCATTCTTGTTTATCTTCAGAAAATCCACTCAATTTTTTCATAGATCGAGGTTCGATGCCGTGTTAGTATGACGGCCATAGATGACCTAAAAAACTTCATACAAACTTTTATGATGATCAATCAACTTCTATGCACGAAAGGAGGAAGGGAAAAAGAATCAAGGTAAATGTTGTCATGTCATCCTTTTCTCTCTTCTTTTTTACTTTTTGGCCGCCAATGCGCTGTTCTTCAGATAGTTTTAATACACTGCTACTAAAGTAATTTCCCTAATAATTAAGTGGTCATACATCTACATCGTCATTAGGAAAATGTTCATCATATTAATTTTTGCTTGCGACACTCTTAAGGTTTGAACTATATATGGTCGAAAAGGAGACAGCAAAACACCCTCATTCGATCAATATTATTTATCAGGCCAATTCCTTGGATTTTCAAGATATACCACTCCTTTTTATCTTATTTTGTAATTAATTTTCTTGAGATTAGATTCTCTAATTTCTAGCCATAATTAAGATTTATAAAAATCTCAATTCCTATATCCAGCGTAAGTTTTAAATCTTAAGCATGCCTCCATTATAAATAAGAAACTCGAAGGATGAACTAGCTAGCTAGTAAATGACAGAATCGAAGTAGCTAGTTGGCTTATACTTTTCCCGAGAGGTTCAGTGATATTGTATTCATCATTACTTCCTATGGCCCAAAAATGATCTCAATCATCCTCTCCACTCCTTAAAAGAGTATTTTTTGTCATTATATATATATATATATATATATATATATATATATATGTATGACGGTGGCATCGCCATAGACAGATAGAAGAACAAGGAGAAAGTGCAACCAAACAAACATCAATTAGAGAAAATCTCTCTCACATACCTTTTTTTTCCCCTTTATTTTGGTCATAATTACCTTTTCTATTGATTTGTTCATTCTATATTTTCACGAGAAATGACAATTTCCCTTTTCATAATAGGATTTCCATGAAATCTATATATATATATATATATTGTAACAACCCAAAGAAACTAAAAAGAGTGTTTAAAAGGACAAAAAAAGAGAAAGACAACAGGATAAACGACAACAAAGAGGGTTTTTTTTTTTTTTTTTTGCTGCTGCTGCTGTCGTCGTCGTCGTCGTCGTTGTCATAGCAGCTGAATATCTAGCTTGCTTTGTTGGGTTGATGGGTGTGAGATTTCACCAACACCCACTTCCATCTCTTCAGCTCGATAAGTTGAGTGAACACCGTATAGAACATAAAACAATGTTATCAAACATGCCCATATACCAAACCTTTGGAAGGACTGAATCTTTAGTGATGTCACGAGGAAGACATTAAGGAATATTGATGCTACAGCCGGCCATGGCATGAATGGCACTGACCACTCTTCATTAGTTTGGCAAATGGAAGGTACCATGTATTGAAAGAAGGCTGTGATCGTAATCATGAATCCACCAAATACTGGTAAAACCCACCACTGCTCTTCAAGTTTCCAAGACATAGAGAAGCCAATTGAACATGAAGAGAGGAGGAAGAGGAACAAGAGGGTTTGTGAAGGAGGGTTGTGGCTAACGATAACATATCGACGATAGATGAGAGCATTTGCCACCAAGTAGAACACCAAGAGTGTGCTGATGGAAATTACATCAATAATTATGCGGAGTTCGGTAAAGAGTGCAATTGAAGCTGTGCAAAGACCTAGAATATAATATCATGAAAACACAAAATGTTCAGTATACTGTTGGATCTCTATTTCCCTTTCTTTCTATGAAGCCTCTTTTTTTGACTCCTCAATATGAATATTTGGTGCCTAAGATAGAGCCTAGAGAGGCACTGGATGAATTATATAAGAACATGGGTGGGACTTCTCGATCGTCTACTTCAAATGGGCATATTCTTTATAAGTACTGTTATAACTCAAAGGGGATGCAGAAGAAACTATTTGCAATTAATTACTTACCCAAGAAGAGTGTAGCATTCAAAGGGGTGCCTGTGGAGGGATTCACCTTGGCCAACCAAGAAGGCACAAGCCGGGCCCTTCCAATAACACAAAGGTATCTAGCTTGGCCTAACATGGCAACCAGGAGAGAAGCAACAATTCCCAAGCTTGCTCCGGCCCCAACCACATTGCCCGCCCACTTCCAACCGATCTTTTGGAAAGCGACAGAAAATGATGCATCTTTATCTATCTACAAATTAATTATGATTTGAAGAATACCTAATTGTTAGGATCATTCACCAAAAGAAAACTCTGATGTCTGCTATTTTGACTTAAAACGTATATATATAAAAGATAGATTCATTACCATATTGTAAGGGACCAGAAAACATAAAGATAAGGCCACGAGGCAATATAGCCCGGTGACAATGAGAACAGATCCTACTATGCCCACTGGAAGGCTTTTTGCAGGGTTTCGGATCTCTTCTGCCATGGTTGAAACCGAGTCATAGCCAATATAGCTGAAATAAACCTTAGCTGCTCCATCAAGAATACCCTTGACACCAAAAGGAGCAAGCCCTCCGGGCTCAACCAAGTTCTTGGCACTCCCTTTATAGAAACCAGCAATTATAATGAATCCAAAGAAAATCAAATGAAAGACCGTCATAACAAGGTTCAATACTGAGCTTTCCTTCGTACTGCAATCCCAAAAAAAAAAAAAAAATCATTTTCAAAATCCCACTAATCATTATTACTTGGGGAAAAAAATCCAACTAGCATGTCTGTGATGGTTGCAGAACCAATAGGAAATAAATTAAAAAAAAAACATCAGTTATACTAATTGTAACAAAAACAATATAATATTAAACCTGCCCAAAACGTGTATATATATATATATATATATATATATATATATATATATATATATATATATATAAAAGAACATCAAACACTAGTCACAAAGAAAAGATAAATAGATATGAAGCAAACAAAACATAAGTTAATAAGAGATCAAATTAACCTATGGCACAGACAGAGAGTAAGGAGAAGAATAAGAGCCACAGCTGGAAAATCCAACTTATTGTAACCCTCTACTAGTCCATCCACTTCGAATCTCCATGAGTTCGGGTTCTCTCCCACAGCATGGCATAGATATTCCGTGAAACTTCTTGCAACCGCAGCATTCGATAATACATATTCCATCAGAATGTTTGCCCCAGCAAAATAACCTACAAACTCTCCTGTGTCGTACCAAAAATATACAAAACAAAAGGGAAATTAATAATGTCTATGTGTGTATCTAGAAAAAGAAAGAAACGATTTAAGCATCATTAAAATTATAACGCTTGTCTATCAAGATTAATGTCTAGATTAAGAAAGAGTTGAGTAGTGTATTATTGATACCAAAAGTCACCCTTAGGTAGCTGAAGGCACCCCCAGCAACAGGAATCTGAACAGAGAATTCACTGTAACATAAAGAAGAAAGAAGAGCTGATATTCCAGCAATGATATAAGAGATAAAAACTGAAGGGCCAGTGATTTTATGGGCCACAAAGCCAGTGGTAACAAAAACTCCAACACCAAGCATCCCTCCTATTCCAAGAGCTATCAGGTCATACCACTTGAGTTTCCTCATCATATCTGCACCAGACCTTAGCCTAACCTGGTTAAGTTCCTGGTCAGGAGTCCAAGTAGCTAGCATTCTTTTTCTAAGCCTGTGAGGGGTTTGATATAGGGACTGGAGGTAGTTGGAGAAGGAAACGTTTGTGGGTGTGGATCGAATGGTTGCCATATTGCTAGTGAAAGAAGAGATTGGTGAGAATTGCTTCGGGTGAGGGTTTTTAAATATGAAGTTGAGGGAGGATATAACGCTAGATTCTTTCGCCAAAGGTTGATGGGGAAACCCAAATGGGTGTCCCCAGCTTTATTGAAAATACCTAGTTGTCCATCGAGTTGATGAGAAATGTCTGGTGTGACCTTCACAGGAAGAACAAACATGGCTTTTGAGTGCCCCGAGACCCCGAAGAGGTTGTTCTGTTATGGAAGCATGCAAGAAAAAGGTTAAAAAAGGCTCAACCATTTTGAAAATGAGATTGTTAAGGGGAATCACAATGTGATAAGAAAGGACTAGCTTTGACCTAATCTTTAATAATTTCCACATCAGAAACTTAGAAAAGATGTGACAGACAAGCATCCCCACCTCACACTTTGTTCAAAGCCACTAAAGATTTCTTCACAGTGGACCTTAGGTAATCGATTCCTCAACAGAATTAATGTCATCGTTGCCAATCATACATTCTCACAGTTTCCATTTAAGTCAAACATGTGCTAGTGCAAAATTGTGCTGGTCAGGTTATATAGAGGTATATACCTTGTAGTAGTTATTTATAAGCGTTGTCTTTCGGCAGTAGAGATCGTATAATTCTGATTTCATCTTCTTTTAGCTAGTCAGGTTAATGCATCGATTCTACCAAAGTACTATTCTTGGAAGTGTTTGCTGAAAAATACCTTTAACTTTCAGTAAAAGGAAGAAAAATGGATGGGAAATCGGGAATCATCAGTGCTAGCAGTTCACGGTTAGATCATATGACAGTAGAAATTTTATTAAAAGCACAAGTGGAAGGTGGCGCGGGCATTTATCTTGCTGCACACACTCTCTCTTTGAAGTCTATCTTTTTCCTCTTCTTCTACTACTACTACTATTATTTGTTCTAAGCATCAATCACAAGTCAAAAGCCACATTCTTTGGCATGAATCAAATCCAAATATTCTTTAGCAAAGGCCTTCACGGGGTTGATAAAATCCGATTTCACATCCATCCCCACACTAACTGGTAAATGCATGGAATGATCGGCTTAGAAATCATTTTCACTCCAGTGATTAGAGAGCATATATATATATATATATAGATTGCTAAGAAACAAAAATTACGGGGCTGGGGTATTTTGCTTCCTCTGGGACCGTTCACTGTCCACTCGGCAGGCCGGTTGACAAGTTTGGAGAACAGTTATGCTCTGGTTTAATGGTACTTATCTAAATTGCAATGCTAATCGTGCTTTCAAAGTGGAAATAATGAGAGTCGCTAAGTGGATAATGTTTGCTGAAGATCTTAACAATGGAGGACATATCTAGGAACCAATTATATTGCTGATTAAAGCACATAATTCTGGTGTGTTTTTACTTTATCTGTCTCCTTAACTGTATGTATTAAAGAAATATGTATTCTGCTCAACAGTCGGATTATCCCTAGATGAAGATCCATCCAGGGCCCAACTTGCTTCTCCAACTTGCTCTTTCTCTATGTGAAACACATAGAACTAATTTAACTGGTTTAAACATGATCTAATTTCAACAGGACATGTCAGCACACATTAATTTGTTGGATTTGGGTTAAATTGGAGCGTCACAAATCCGAGTCTAAAACCCATTTGCGATAGATATAAATTTTTTTTTAAAAAAAGACATAATACTGTAAAAATAAAAATGGGATAATCATTTGCATTTATTTGATAAACGTCCTTACGATTAAATAGTAATAAAAGTAAACTTAAATCCTGACTAATAGCCACAAATCATGCTATCATCCGCTCATAAAAATCTGAAGGTAGCTAACAAAAGAAGAAGAAGAAGGGCGCCCTAGTTGACTTATGGCAGTCACGAAGCAATCTTCGACAATAACTAAGGAAACTGTATAAGAAATTCTCCACAAAAACTCTTTTATATATCTCTCTAAATAAAATTATTTTGAATAAATGCATGCTCTCTACTTTCTCTAATGAACCTGCTGAGCAATTAGGTTCTTATGCTTGTTTTACAATATTTTTATAAATGAACTATGAGCATTAGCTGGCTTGAGATACGATTTTTTTATCCTGCAACTTGATATATGTGACCTGTGACATCTACTTGCCTCTTACGCTGATATGTGGTCCATGAAATATCCAAATTATATATACAGTACTCAACCATTTATCTCTAACCTAATCATATTAAGGAATTTGGAATCCATCCCATTAATTAATTTAAGGTGCAGTTAACCGAGATTGTGGTACATTTGGAGCCATTAAGTTGTGATCTTTATTAAATTAAAACTTTATAATAAGCATATGCACATAAGTGGAGAGGGTCAAGAGAGAGTGGAATTTTTTCCCTAAGCTTTTCAACGTGATTGGTAGATAAGTTGCAAAGAAGCCCCTTCACAATATATTTCTTGAGCGGGTCATCTAAATTTCGTTGACCTCATTCCTCGCCTCTCCTTAATAGCTAGCCAGGGAGTGTTACCAAAAAAGTTTATATATATATATATATATATATAATGCCAATAATCGGAACCTTCATAAGGTCATATCATATGTGAAAAGTGATTTGTTTTATAATCGGAAAGGGATAATTTACTTAAAGAAGGGCGGGAGAATTTGTAAGAGAGTCGCCCATGGCAGGAATCTATGGAGAAAACCCATGCTTGTGCTCCTCGGGGGTGGACCAACTTGGATAATCTCTGTTTACAAAAGCTACTTTCATGCGTTTAGACTTTTCCTAGAGAAGCAGGTAGCTTTCTAAGAGTGCTTGGTAGCTATACTTTGGTTATGTATATGGATTATTACACGACTTTTGCCTGTTAATATTATTAATTACCTTAATCAATATCGTGGGTAATTCATTCATAATTGTAATAAATGAAACTAAAACGCAGTCTGCAGAACAACTTATTATATGAAAAAAAGGATCCAAGAGAATCACAACAAATTAAATCTCAGTAACAGTAGGAAGTAGCATCTTGATGGCCACAATATATACTCTTAGATATATGGATATAATATCTAAAAACTACATATAAGCAACATGATACTCTTCATAGATAAAAAGGAAATTATTATAGATTATATAGTGTCGGTCTAGCCATTTACACCCTATTATAAAGTAGTCCAACTTTTGATCATTAGATTGTTTATAAAATTCTTAATTTGATCGTTGTTCCATATATAATATATAACTATTTATACACTTTTTATAATTTGAATTTAAATAGAAAAAATAACATTATTATAAACAAATAAGAATATTCAAAAAATGCATATTCATTTAAAATTCTAATGGTACTTGAATTTTGAAAAACAAAATACTATAAATTATATCACATGATTTTATTTATCTAAAAAGTATTTAATTAAAAAATAATAAGAGTGCAAATGAAACATATTTTGAATTCTATATTAAAATAAACTTTTAAATAAACCAAAATGATTTGATAGTGATTGATATGATGATATCAAAGATATGCTTTTATTTATATTCAACCGGAAAATATGTAATATACATCTTAAATGAAAGTTTATAATATGATTTTTTATTTGATCAAACCAAAAATAATAAACAATAAACATGTTACAAAGGAAAATCTCATTCCAAGTTTTTTATTAATGAAAATTAATTGTAAATAAACAACATATTAATTTCTTAATTTCTCTCTTTTATCATTTTTTTATTTAGTTAAACTATCAACTTTTATTATATAGAAAATATAATAGCCTTGGTGTCCTCACTTCGTAGCGGGGCCAGACTATTTTTCTGTATAAAAAATTATGTCCAAGTATTGAATTAGGATTAAAAAAGACAAAAGAAGCCGACTATGACAGATATATAACAATGCTAATTAGAGTTAAGCCAACATGAGATATCCTGTCAAAATCACGATCTATATCATGTGACTAGAATAACCCAATGAAAAAATAAAGAGAATTATAAAACTTTTTTAAAACAAATATGTTAACTTTTTAAATCCGTGACCCGAATCATTAACCTAAAGCACCCAATCTAGAAAAACCATGAAATCTAATTCCTAATAAATTAAATATTAAAGGATGAAATTGAAAAATAAAATCACTTATACAAAAGAATTTTAAAAAATAAAAATTCAAAGAATGAGGATCAAAATCATTATTACTACTATTATTAATAAGTAATATCATCACTATCATTATTGTCGTCGTCGTTGTCATCATTACTACTACTATTATTGTTATTACTATTACTACCATTGCTATTATTGTTGTTGATGGTGGTGGTGGTTGTGCTACTGCTGCTATTATCACCACAATTATTGCACCATTGCTATTATTGTTGTTGATGGTGGTGGTGAAGGTGCTACTGCTGCTATTATAACCACAATTATTGCTAGCATTATCATGATTAGTAATAATAGTAGTAGTCATATTAGTATTATTCTTATTTCCACAGCTATTACCACTATTATTATTATTATTATTATTATTATTATTATTATCATCATCACTACTACTACTATAAGTTTTTATTATCATCACTATTCTTCTTCCTCTTCTCCCTCGTATCATCATCATCATGACCATCATCATCATTATTTAAAAAATAAAAATAATGAACTTGATTTAAATTATAAAATCAAAAATTATAAAAACTTTAACAAAAAGACCAAGAAAAACAATAAGAAACCAAAAGAAGAGGGACCAAGTTGAAATCATTATTATCATTGAAAAAAACAAAACTCATAAACTTGATTTGAAGGATAAAATTAAAAGCCATACAAACTTTGACAAAAGAGCAAAGAAAAAAAGAAGAAGTTACAAGTAAAAGGACCGAATAAAAATTAAAACATTAGATATAAAAATTAAAAATCAATGGTTAAATTGAAAACAAATAAAACTTTAAAAAAATAAAAAATAACAAAAATATAAAAATACAAAAATCAAAACTAAAAGGACTAAATATGAAACACTAATAACAATGAGGACCACAATATATTTATCAGGGTAGGAGAGAGAAATAAAGGGCAAAAAAAAGAGTTATTGGCGATAAACTAATCATATTTAAATGACACACGCCATTAATAATGAAATAAAAAACAACGAGGAATAAAATGATACGATGAAAGCTCATTTTTTACCTTTGGGAGTTGTTGCATGTGCTGCCCAAAACGCGCAATGGCTCCAATGCGCTGGCACATGCACAAAACACGCCAACAACTTTTGAAAATATAAATACTATTTAAATAGTAAATTACATTACTACCCTCAATCAGACATTCATTTATTGTTTGAGGTAAAAGTTGAAGGTCTTATCTAGTATAGATGGATGTATCCATTTGAGAGGTTAGAGATTACATATGCATCCTAAGTAAATTTTTATTATTTTTTTATTATTTAAAACATTTATTTATTCAATCTTTATTTAATTCCATGCAGATACTTGTTCAACCTAAAAAAAAATTTAGAAACAAGGCATGTGTTGTGAATGATTGCATAGTTTATTTTCATAGAAATCTCACCATATTAGTTATTTTAGGAATTATTATATGATGACTAAATTTAAATACTTGAATATCATGGTTATGGTTGAGTTTGATTGCGGATTGTGTGGATTGATTGTAAAAACTTGAGATGTAGCTAATGGGTTATCTAGATAAAATCAACTGGTTTGCAGTGTGAGTTATTGATGTGTATTTGCAGGTTTTAAAATTTTAGGTAAGCTCCTGCATAGAGAAAGTGTTGCTGAAATTTCTTTAAAATAGGATATAGTGATAATGTTATTTTTTTTTTTATCAAATCTGTTTAGATGAGGAAAAGAAGGTTAGTAAAGACAAAGACAAATAAAAGCGTTATTGGTTCTTCTTGTAGTGCTTCTGATGAGTATGAGCAGTCAGTTCCGCTAAGTGCCGACCATGACGAGGCATTTCGAGCACCCTTTCTCAATATAGACTCATTGAGTGCAAGTGCGACTTATAGAGCGGGTGTCCCTTCTGAGTGGGATGTTTATACAAAAAAGTATATTGCTTACTGGAAGCCCGAACATGACATGTAAGTTTGTTTTCATGCTCGATGAAAAATTAAACAACAATGGATAAAGTTTGAATAATTAATTTTAATGAACGAATTGAAATTCAAGTTTACAAAAGTTGGGGATGAAAGTGCCTCTGTTTCATTGAAGTCAGTTTTTCAAAAATCCTGAATGGAAGCCTATAATTGTGCTTGGTTCAAAAAGTTCAAGATTAGTATATACATAAACAATTATTTTTTGTAATATTTAATTCGATTAGTTTTTTAATTTTAATAAACTAATTATTTTATAAAATTGACATTTAGAAAAAAATATTATTGGAAGTAGGCTGACAACGGTGTAATTAAGAAAGTGTGAAAGAATCATAGAGTCATTAGGTAAGATTGAATTCAAATTGTGATATATTTTTTAAAAAATATTAAAGATTTATTTTTTGTTATCTTATTCTATTTTTTATGAACCAGGTTGCATGATTTTTTTTTTTTACGATGCCAAAAAAAAAGCAAAGAAAAATGCAAAAGATAAAGGTTTTCCAAGTTTAAAAGACATGGCCATTTGGAGGGATTTCAAACCTCCGCACGTCATGAAGAATATCTGGGCACTTATATCTAGCATGTGATTTTAGTGTGTTTCTTGAGGCGGTCACAGTTTGGTTCGGAGAATTGAGCCAAATAGATTCATGGTTTTATGTCCACGTACACTGATAAATCCACTCAATTTATTTCACATGAAAGTGGATGGTAAGATTCTATTTTATATGATATATATTTTTAAATTGTTGTATTGTATAAAAGTATTTAACTAACAATAATTTTCTTTAGTAGGCTACGGTGCTTGGGCGTGATCCAAGATCGAACAACTTTTTATTCAAACCCACGTGCAGAAGGAGGACAAAAAGAAAAGAGTACAACAACTTGAAGATAGTCGTGCCTAGAAGTTCGTGGTAAGTAGGATTTGAACTTTTTTTAGTTATTATTTTTTTCCAGAAAACATACAACACACTGATTGGATTAGAGATACATGGACGATCCTTCGACTCATCCAGAAATTCATCTTGATATGTAGTTGAAGGCTTGGTTTACCGATCAACCTGATAGAAATAGGGTTTACAGTATCTCCAATACTACAACTGAGAATATACGGGTGGGTCATAGTGTTTCGACCTTTGAGACCATACAATTTAGGTCTAGCTAGCAATCATCAGTCGTCTAAGTGATTATATGAGAACATGTTCAAGCTGAAACGACCAAACTAAGGGATGAATTAAATGTTGTCAAGTAGCTATTGACAACTCTCACTGATGCTGCTTGTGCTCCACCTTGTCACCCTCCTGGATCCAGTGAAGATCCACCTTCGTCTTTTCCTTCAACTTTTGTCCACTACATAGATAAATTGTATTTAATAATATTTTTAAAATAATAGTACAAATTTGCTTTTTTATTTTATTTTAATTATGTTTAAGTTTTCTTTTTTATTTTAATTTAATCTTGTTTTAATTTTTTAAATAATTACATATAATACCGACATAATTACCATCGGTTTATTTCGTTGGTAACATACATATAATTACATATAATACCGACATAATTACCATCGATTAATTTTGTTGATAATATTTTATAATCACAGATGAATTTATCGACAAAATAATTGCTGGTAATTTTTTTTGTTTGGGACGATAATTCTTTTAATAAATCTATTAATAATTATATTCTTGATAGAATAGAAATCAGCAAAGATATATTTTCGACGGTATTTTTGCATTCATAACTCTGTCGGTAATCGTACTTCATTTGACATAATATTCCAACGACAGTTTGCTATTTCATGGTAGTGTTGCACCAGTCATGAAACATTCAGGTTGCAGGTGTTGATGTACAGTATCATTCACGATAGGAGACTGATAAGGATCTAATATTTCAAAAGATCTCTTAGCTTCAACAGTAAAGCCATCACACTTGCAGAGCAGGAGACGAGTGGATATATATATAACAAAATTTGGCTCATTAGTGAACGTAATCACCGAGCATAACCATAACACTCAAACCTAACTACAGGAGGATTAATAAAATCATGGCATCAATTAATTAAACTTGGTGCGTTTATTAGGATTTTGATAAAAATGAGACTCGAATGTAATTAAGATCTCATTCTTTTTATTCTTGGAAGAATATTACTGAGCTAAAGCTGAATGATGATTTTTATTGATGATTTTCAAAGAAATTACCCTTTAAATGGAGAATCAAATGTGATCTGAATCAATTTATTGGAGAATAATAATAATTAACGTTTGGAATTGCCTTGGTAATTAACTGTAGATGATTTTGTTGCGTGTAGAATCATGTATAAGAAATAAGAAAAGGTATCCGGAGATGACTTGCAATTAAGATGTTTATTAATTTAACCATTCTGATTAATTGGCATCTTAATTAATTCATACATTTAACCAACAAAATCAAGTATTGCGTCAGCTAAATATTCTTAATTTGGACCATTGGCTAGCTAGCTAGCTAGGAGTAGAATATATGGTGCACCTAAACTCGGAATGGAAAGGATTAAGGGGCATGATCAGCACAAGGGTGCCCTTGTATATTTTACGCCTCATTGTTTCGTAAAAAAGGCAAAAAAAACACAAAACAAAATCTAATTGCATGCATCAGCCACAAGAGAGAAAGAACAGCAAACAATAAAGAATGGATGTAGAGAAAATTAGTGAAGGTTCATATATCGTAAGAGCCATTAGCGAGTAGAAAAGGCCGTGGCATGGGGGAAAGTAGGTCAATGGCAATTACGAATAAGCTGAGATTCACATCAAACAAAAAGAGAACTCCCCAATATAATTAATAGGCTTGTTGTATTCGTCCTTTACAACAATAATTAGGTTGGCTTTGGTAACATTAATGGAGGGTAAAAACATAGGTCTAATTAATTAAATTAATCAATATTTGGATGATGGTCTGCCATCATTGAAAAGGAAACCTATATATATATATATATATATATGATCATTTTCTACTTGCGATAAAGATCAAAAGCAAGATCATAAAATAAATTTGGCATGATCCACGCGGCACTAAAATCCAATAATCTCTGTCTCACATGCCTAGCAAGCATCGCCAATGAGAGCTGCTCTATTTGCGTTTTCTTGCATGGAAAAATAAAACCCTAGTCTTGAAATATTAAAGCAATGCTCTACTAACTGAGTGCCATCATGCAGGCACCTCTCTCCCCCATTATATCAGCATATCAACCAAGAAATTTGAGGACAATGAGAAGACAGACGGCACCACGGATATTGTTAATATACCATTGAAAACTTTTTACAAAAGATCACATAATAAGACACAGATTTAGGGGGTGGAAAGCACAATTATATATAGTTTGAAACATCTAGGATTTATTTCGGCACCCATTATCCAAATCCTTCGTTGAGATTTACCCTTCAACCGACTCTTTTCATTAATAATGAACCAAAAACCATTTATTTCCACCTTTTAACTTGCTTGCAATTGACATCCAAATGGTCCACGTATTGCAAGTCAATCATGTTTCATTTTACTGTCCACTTTGTTTTGTTATATCATCATTTATGTTTCTGGCTACTTTGTTTCATTTATGAGGCATGCATATTGTAGGGCAAAAATTGCAAAGTTTAGTTTGATGTGATGTGATGTGATGTGATGTGATCTGATGAAGATATTTATCATGCAATATTAACAATCGTAATAAAGCTAAACATGTAAACAAAACTGATTGAGTTTTCCACCATGCACATAAATTAACTACATATATACAATAGCATTAAATATATAGATGGCCGGTGGCCCGTGATGGGTTGATTTATATATATATATAAACTATGTTAAAGTGTTGCAAACATGATTTAAAGCAAAATAAAATTTCAAGTTATATACCTTAATGCTCAAGGATGAATATGAAAGAAAATGAAAAATGAAAAAAAAAATCCTGATCCAATCCGAGTTAACATGGAAAACTTGTGACTCCGATCGTGAGGTCAAAACTTCCTCGTAGAACGCATATAGAAAAAATAAATAAACTAAAAATTTAATAAACTTGAAGTTGAAGGCTGAAATTGAGAAAAAAAATAGATGTATAAAATGATTAAAAAAAAGAATATTGATGTCAACCCAGACTAACATTTCATACTCGTGACTCGGATTATGAGACGAGGTTGTTCGCACAAAAAAAAAGTAATGAAACTCAATCCTCAACAACCCAAGGCTGAGGCTGAAAATCAAAAAATAAAATCAATTTAAAAAGAATAAAAAGACACTTAAAAGAATGAAGAGTAAATTTGACATAAAAAAAATGTAAAAATCATAAGTCATTATGAGCTAGCATGGCAAATGTGTGACCCATACCATGAGACTAAGATATCATAAAAGCAAAACAAATAAAAATAAAGATGCTTAGTCTTCAATAAACTTAATGTTAATAATGAAATTAAAAAATAAAATCGATGAATATATATATATATATATATATATATATATATATAAGATTAATATCGATTTGGGTTCAAATTTCATACCCGAAACATGAGATAAGGATCACCACACTAAAAAAATTTACGAATCTCAATTCTAAATAAATAAAATATTGAAGGATGAAGTAAAAAAATATAATTTTAAAAAAGGAACCAAGGGAAAAACAATTAAAAGAATAAAGGTCAAATATAATATAAAAATCAAATTAAATCAAATGATAAAGGATGTAATCGAAAAAAAATTAAAAAAAAACAATCAAATGTAGGACAAAATTTGGTATAAATGCCAAATAGAATAAAATGCTAATCGATGAAATTGGAAAAATAAAAATAAAAAATAGAATTCAAAACAAATAAAGTGCAATCAAAATAATAAGATCCACCATTGATATAAGAAGAAAATAGAGAACTTTTAATTTTGGTTAGGCTGACATGTTTTTCGAGGGGAAGAGAGAGAAAAGAAAGGGAGAGAGAAAAATCCAACTACCACTTAACAACTACAAGAAGTGTCATGCACGTTGTCACATGAATCATTAGTAAAGACGGCGATTGCCTGTTTTTGACTTCTGGGAGGTACAACACGCATCACTCAAAAGGTGCTTACAACAACTTTTCTCTTTTTTTTATTTGATTTATTAAAATACCCAAATGCTCCACCCAACATGATATTAACAAAGAAACCATAACAAAAGGACCAAAAAGCCCCTCATACTAGGCTATAGTTTTTTTTTTTAATTCTAACGGTACCTTATTACTTAAACCATGCTAAGAAAGTTAAAAAACCCAAAATGCCCCTACCTAAAGAGTTAAAGATATTTAACTTTTATGGGTATTTTATGCATTATATTGTGCAAATAAAAGGCTAAAAGATCATTTTATCCCCATTCAATCTTGTAATGATAAATGAGTCCGGTGAAAAAAAAATACCCCTACAAGCAAGTTATATGGTTTCAATTATGGAGGGAAAATGATAAAATTACTCTGTGAATCCATAGTAAATTTTGATTTTGTGCGCAATGTATTTCTAATCTCTTTTAGCTTTTATTTTAACTAGAGCATTGGCCCCGCACTACGCCGCAGGTTGGATTAATTTTTTTAACCTAAAAAAATATTTAAGCATTGTTAAAGTGTTTTCTAGCAGAAAAAATAATCTTGAATTCAAAATCTAATACTCATTGGATGACATCTTTTTTAAAAATATTAAGATAATAGTATATTGGATCAGCTCGGGTCAATTACCTTGCTAAACATGCAATCCAAGTCTTGAGATTGTGATAGCTCTATAAAAATTAAATAAAAATATATATAAAATCCAAATTCACAATCAACCTAATGTTGAATAACGGAAATTGTCATAACCCATTTATAAGTTATTTCCCAAAATTCATTTTTTTCTTGAAAAAAAATCATAAAAAAAGTCATAATAACAAAAAGACTGGCGATGTGGCAAAAAAGTCATAATAACAAAAAGACTGGCGATGTGGCAAAAATTGGCTGAAGAAGATCTCAGGTACATACGAAAAAATGAGGCTGAAATTTTGGACAAGATTTGGAGCATAATAATACCTCGTTGTACCAAAGACTAGAGAGATAATGCAGATTCAATGTCAAATTAAATGATTATTGGACGAATCTACATAAAAATTAAGCAAAGAGACATAATTAGATTTTTAATAGGCAATTTGATTTAATAATGGGCCAAATTAAAGGTTAATTATATTTAAGAATTAATTTGGGTCAAATTAAAAGATTTAATTAGGCGCAAGAACTTAATTATGCTTTCAATGAGTCAAATTAATTTTATTAGGAACTTAAATTGGTAAAAAATTAAGTTCGGGGGCCTAATTTGAGCTTAATTGAGAAGATTAGAATTTTAAAAGATCAAATTTAATTTATACAAAGTCAATTGATTGAAATCAGGGGTAAAATCACAAGAAAATCAAAGTTTAAGGTCAATTAAGGATCGAATTGAAAAAATTTATAGCTAAGGACCTTTTTGAAGAAGGTATTAAACTTCGGAGACTTAATCTGGTGGAAGACATAGATGAAATTGAAATTTTAATGGTAAATTGAGACTCAATTTGCATAAATCCATAACCAAGGATCATAATGAAAAATACGCTGAAATTTAGGGCTGAAGTTGAAATTTATCAGGAGCGAAATTACATAAAATCAAAAGTTTGGAGTCAATTAGGGATGCAATTGAAAAAAATCAAAAGCCAAGGGAATAAATTGAACGTTGTTCAAATCCCTAAATTAAAATCTTAATATCCAAAACAACGTCATTTCATTTAAGAAAAGCAACTCGTTTTAACCAAAATAACGTTGTTTGTCCAAACAATAACCAAAAAAAAAGAAGAAGAATAGATCAAACACCACCATGATGGTCTAACATTGTTTCACACCCTAGAGCAGGCCTTCTGGCCGACTACCCTAATAGCCGCCGCAACACCACCCCAAAATGGCCAACTCGACCATCCTTAAGCAGTCAATTTTCATAGTTCATGATTATACCTTTGAGCCAACGGTTATGATCTTTTTCAATTGAATTAAGGGTTAAGATTTATCTTGAATGGAGATAAAATGTCTCTCTTCCACCCCTAATAAATAGGGTGGATTCCTTGGCATTGAACATCAAGAAATTGAAGGCTAAAGTTGGAGAAAAAAGAAGTTAAGGACCACAATTGGCATTTTTTAGAAGAACAATCGAGATTCCTTGAAAGATCAATTATATGTTTAAGGAATTTATTAAGTGAATGCAGCGGTCGATAATAAACTACAATCATTATACATGCCACAAAAAGATTTGACATCTAAACATTCCCTCCAACCATGAACATTTATAATGATCAGAGCAACTGGTCCGGCAGAGAAGCAGTACAAGTAGCCAACCCCACAAGGCATTTTAAAAAAATAAAAATTAAAAACTTTTCGAGAATTGTTCACGACAGTTGTAGTAGTTATATTTTAAAATATATTAAAATAATATTTTTTTATTTTAATTATTAACATTTTAAAACAATAAAAAATAACTAAATATTAAAAAAATACGGTCGAAATCAAACACCCCTAAAAATTGGATGGCTGAAGGAAAACTGATAGTGTAGGAGTGATGAATGATGCTGTGAGTCGGAAACCAGTCGTGGATATTTTTCACGCTGATCATACAGCACCCCCAAAAGTCACACCTTGACTTTACCTTACCTGACTAAAGACGCTCATCAAGGGCTGTAGTGTTTAATAATATAAAATTTCTTCTTTTTTTGTTTTATTTTTTTAATTAAAACAACGTGTTTATTTGTTGGAAACAAAGACAAATTTCTCATTAAAAAATCAATAAATACATCAAGATTATATCTATCTTTTATAATAGTTATCTTAATATTTTATATCCATGATAATCTAATTATAAAATGTTAATTTTATTTCATTCAAATTAAAAACTATCATAAAAAAACTATATTTTACCAAATATATATATATATATATATTAGATTTATAATAAAATTTGTATGTGTCATGAAGAAATACATATGAATACCAATTACTAATTTGATTAATTATTATTATTATTATTAGACTGCAAAGCAATGATTGGTTTCTCTTTATAAATATAATTAAACATGGTTTTTTGCATCTATTTAATTGGCGATTGATAAATTTACTTTAATTGGTGATTGATAAAATAAATGATGAGACTTGACTTTCCTCTGTTTAATTCCCTCTCCTTTGTACTGTGCTACTACATAGCATCTTTTCTAACCCTGAAATTAATGAAATGAAATGTTCTAAAATAAAGCTAGCAAACAAAAGGTGGATTGGAATCCTCCAATGAGATGTGGTATATAATTGACTTCAAGAAAGAAATGAAATGTTCTACAACAAAGCTTACAAACAAATCTTTATAAAAAAAAATTAGATTAATATGGGTGTTCGGTTAGCTCGTGTGTATCTCGACTAATCTCACAGACCCTGAAGTTAATGATCATATAAACTTTCAGTGGCTCTAAGATTTGTGGGACTCGAACTGATAATCTCTGAGAAACAAATTCAGGATCTAACTATTTGAACTATATTCCTCAAAGTTAAAACTCTATAAATTTATTTGATACTGTAAAAATAGTTACATTAAAATATTTTTTGATAAAAAATATTTAAAACGGGACATCCCACGAGAGTCCTAAAGAGGGAAAAAAAATGGAGAAATGAGTGGTGAAGAGAATGGGACGGTGGTGGTGCTATAAAATGCTACTCCATGAGTGTGCTAGTTCTCATTTCACCAATGGCGATTTCTTGGGTTTATTCCTAGGTGGTCTAACAAGTGCCATGTGGCGGCCTATGAACCAGTCTTTTTCTAAAATCTATGCCCATCATCATGTTGTTGGGGTGCGAGGATGCTGGCCTTTGAAAGGTTAAACACAACATTTGATGATAATCTTGATAAATTAGCTCTAATCAAAGTGATTCCAAGATTCCCTAATGGTGCTTCGCCACAGCATCCAATTGGCTTCTCGGCCACAAATTCTGGGACTAAATTAGCGATCTTGCTTCAATTAACGTGGCAATATCTGCATCTTAAGTGTGGTATTAGGCTTCTAGTGTTGTTCCTCTTTCTGGAAGGAAGATAAGGATCTGCTATCTTGGTCACTAACGACAATTTTCTATATGTTTTTGCACAGTTCTAGACCCCCCCGAATAATACAAGAGAATTTCGAAAAGGCTGGTCAAGTCACATGATGAAAAAGAAAAGGAAAAAAATAATTGAGTGTGGTTTTTCTTGGCCCAGCAAACTGAGGAATCTGGGTTCCAATATCATCTTGTGATTATCGAAACATTTATCCAATGATCATCATAAAGGTCAGAAGAATCTTCACATGTCCAGAGATGATTGGGTGCTAAACGATCTCCACTGGATTTATATTTTTGCCTAAGATCCCTCCATTGAAGGAGCTCCATGCGCCTCTTCACTCCACCGCGGATCCATCGTACAGTGCTAAGAAGGCGTTGCTGATTGAGAAACTATGAGGTATTTCTTGCAGAGCTTGACAGTATTCAAAGTCTTCCACGGATAAATATTCAGCACCGACAGATAGAAGGCACTCACACAAGTTTATACCATGAACATAGAAAAATGAGGGGAAATCACCTTTCATTAAAATAGAAATCGAGATGCTTCTCCCCAATTGACTATGTTTTATCAGATAGCAGAATTTTCAAGACCAGCATCGAGATATGTCTTGCTGTCGCAAAATCTTTGTCGCACAGACAACTAGTGGATTTGCCATCAGGTTTCTCCTATACTGGCTAACATGTTCACGGTGCTTTTGTTTTGAGGTGGTCGCCATCTCTCGCCATGAATTCCAGACAACTTTTTGGTGGAATCATAACCGGGCTTTCTTAGATGTTAACTAGATTATATGCCTGTGCTACATTGCTTTCTTATGATTTTTTTTTAAATATAAAAAAATACTAAGTCATTACTATTTCTTTCTAGAATAAAAAATATAAATTGTGAAAGAATGAAACTTGGTTTACTTGATATGTATAAATCTGAATAACTAGTAAAAATATAATTTTAAAAAAATATTCATGACAATATCTCTTTCTAAAAAATATCAAAATAATAATATATTGAATCAACCCAATTAATTTATCAAATCTGCAACTTAGATTATTAAGTCATAATAATCTCATAAAAGACAAATTAAAACAAATTTGAATTTATATTTCCGATCAATTCAATATTGAGAGATGAAATTAAAAAACAAATCTATTAAAAAATGACAAAAATCCACAACTCGATTTATGAGATCAAGATAACTCCATATAAAACAAGTTAAAAAATTTAATTTTCAGTAAATCTAATGTTGAATGATAAAAATAAAAAATAAAAACAATGAAAAAAGACACTAAAAAATTACCTAGATTAATTTGCTAAGCTGATTAATTTGCTAAGCTCATTACCCAAGTTATAAGATTTGAAAATAAATTATAAAATTTAATTTTTAATAAATAAAATATTAGAAGATAAATTAAAATAATTATCAATATCTTGTGATACGATACTAGGTAAAAACACCTAATAATAATTTCCATCTTTGAAATTACAGGTGCATTCCCACAATTCAGAATATTTTGTTTGTCTTAAACAGGACAGAACAGCGACTTTTTTACCAAATAAGATCTTCAAGTTCAATTCCTTCCATCACGATTCCATTCACTACATGAAGATGACCATCATTCAGCTAAATGATGTTTGCAGGCTTTTAAAGGCCGATCTTTGCTTCAGAAATTAATAAATATATCCTTGCTAGAATTAGGTCAATGAAACCAAAGGACGGCTTTTCACTGCGTCTGATTACAATGGATTCCTATTCACGTCTTTGTACAGCAAATATCGTGAACGGGTCTTACCAAGTGCAGCGTACCTGAAAAGGTAGCAAAATATATCATTGTGTATCAGATTTGGGTTCGCAGGAGGAATAAAAATTCGTGCTTGCAGGGAGAAAGAAGGCTATATTTTTCTCACCATTGGGGTACAAAGGGGGCCATCCAAATGGCATCCCCAGATTGAACTGGGTACCTGTAATAAAACAAAGTATATTGTTAAGCTACAAGAACAAATTTTTTGAGAAGTTGCAGAAAACAGACTAGCGGGAACAACCGAACCGCATATGCAAGCATAAACCAATGAGTTAAGGAAATGTTTCAACAAAAGAAGTTCCAGAAGCACTGAGAACCCACTTAAAGCTTGAGTGTATTGTTAAAGATGCATGCACAGACACGCATATACTTACCAACAAAGGAGCTTCCCAGCTGAAAACAAAATATCATATATTGAATATAAATCTCAGATTTTTCTTTTTCCTTTTTCCCTTTCTCTTCCTTTTCTTTTATCTTTTTTCTTGTAGTTTTTTTTACGTAGACAAAAGGTCCACATCTTTTGACTAATACATTTGAAGCAGTTTATAAAAATGTTCTATCGAAAAGCTTCATAGCATTGGAAACAGGACTTTTAAAGTGCTTTAGAATGTTAAAAAATTCAGAATCTATCATATAGGCATTTAAATAGATAGCATTAACACCAAATGGTTCTGGGGATTGTTTAAGAATGGCATTAATTATCTGAGAATCACAACTCTTGATTAAAATTCTTACCAGCTATCACCCAAACGATAAATACCCTGTCCCTCTAATAGCAGCAAACCATGCTGATTATAATGCACCTCCTACAAAGCAAACATGCAAGTGAGAAAAACGAAGAACATTATTCAAAATTCACATCACAAATTCAAGGGATATCAGCCAGAAGAAGCTGATAGTTCCTTCTGTATGTCAGCCAGCCAAAATTTCACATAACAACTGGGCACATATGGTTCGAGAAACATGACACTTCAAAGATTATTGCATCATGAAGATGAACAGGCAGTTCATTTTAAATTATTTCCCTAAAATAAGTTCCTTCTGTAAGTCAGCATTTGGCTGGACCTCAGACTTCTTAAAAACTGGTATTCACATTCTTTGGATTTTTAGGCCCTCTAAAGAATTCAATCAGTACAGTGGTGAAACAATATAACAAACAACACTTACAACCTAAGATCTTGAAACAAATTATGGAGTTTCAATTGCCAAACAAGGAAAGCATACCTTCACATTAAGGAATTCTCCAGGTTGAAAATCCATTATCTGCACACAGGGAATCATACCAACCAAGAATCCAGCTTATTAGAAAGAACACAACAATTCAGAAGTTTGTCAGGTCAGAAATGTTTATGATCCAATATTTCATCAATACTACCATAGAAGTTTCCTACATGATGTGAGAAAAGGAACCTGCACATGGCAAGTGATTATATGCATGGAATTCAGAACTCTTGAATTGAAACCATAGGATTGGGAGTTTCTAACAATTTCAGAACAACATTCCAGTACTGCACCATAATCTTAAATTTCTTGTCAAGGTATTGTACAGTGTAATATTTGAAGCATCGAGATATTGAAGATCCTACCCTACTGGCCCTTTTAACTCCGCAACCGACAACTTGTGCGATGTTTAAAGCATTAAACTAATTCTGTAAGGACTTCTTGCATCCAAATCTTTTGACAAGGTGAAACGTGAGGCAAATAAATAGCTCATTCTATCATCAATCCACATTCTCATTGCTTCCAATCAATTGTGATTCATGTGTGCAAATATTGCTGGGAAGCATGCAAATGATATGTAGAGGTGCTGATCAAAACAGCTACTCAACCAAACAGGTTCATTAATCAAAGTTACTGTGTGCAGAGATATCTGAGTGTATAATTTCCAAAAATTGCTTATAAGTGCACACAAATTTTGTCCAATTCCAAACCCTACCTATGAAAGCAATCTAAACTAATCTGTGAAAAAGTGCATCTCAGAAAGATAAGTTCCTCGGCATTTTTTCAAAATTTTAACCTACTAAAGTATGAAGATCGAAGGCTAGGAAGCAAACTAAGGCTTACATGGATATTGAAGTCATATGGCAATGATGGAGGCAGAAGCTTTCTGAGTTCAAAAACCTGTCAAGAAGTATAGAGTGAGCAATATTGTCGCATGTGCACATGACTAACCAAAATTTAATATAATAATAACAGCACAATATGCTCAGGACGAGTTATAAGTATATCTACATTTATTGTTTGCTAAAGAAAAACACATATTTGTGTGTCATAAAATCCAAGTACCTTACAACAATAAGAAAAAAAATTGAAAGGTACCTCGCCTGGAGTTTCAAGAAGTGGCTGCTGGTCTGTTGAACCAACAATTTGCTTAGTAAAATGATTTTCAAGAGGAGAATACCTAACAGGAACAAGAAACCCTTTTAGTAAACATAATTATTAAGGAGAATATAGTAACTAGACTGCACTAGCAAGAAAATACTAAACTTAATGAAAGACACCTTTTTGACAAGCCTGATCAAACAGATATCTAAATAATAAGCCCTGCACCAACTTTCCCAGTCTTATTAATGTCTGGATATTATGAACTTAGATGCCACCATAAAGATGCTTAAAGCAGAATAAAATTTAAATAAAGCAATAGCGAAGGTGAGACAGCTGTGCATTCAGTCGATCACACTTCGAAAAGAAACGAACCTGCGTTCAAAGACAACTAGAGTAGCTGATGCATCACACTCCAGAGAATGTTTGGAATTTGGGGCTAGATAAGCATATGAATCCACCTATAAAACAAAAGGTATAACATCAAAATCTGCCTTTCAATTTCAAACTTGCTTTTTGTCAACTCTACCAAAATTCCACACGCATTCCTAATGTCCATACGCCCTAAATTCATAAATCACACTTGCCATCAGTTGGTGGTGGGCACCAGATGCATTAGTCAGAGTTGCTGAACCCTGAACCACGAACAAGAACCTAATGATTTAGGAAGTATGGTTTAGCCAGGATTGTAACAGATCAACTCCATTGATAAATAGAAATTCATTATAAGAAAAAAAAAAAAAACTATCCTCACCTCTCTACATCATTTGGAGGGAGTCCAGACTTTGAATTTTCTGCACATGTTAGAGCTTATGTCAGCAAGCAAGCAAGCCAAATTAGTGGAAAAGCATAATAAGCTGCATCACATTTTTCACTTGAAAGTCACATAGAAGATGAATGATTCATAAGTGTACTATACGTAAGAGGGAAGTGGGTTCACATCACATGCTGAAGAGAGCCCACAGATTTCAAGGCTTCTAAATAGTAAGAACAAGAAGTGCCTCAACTATACCCACGTAGGGTGGCGTGCAGTTTCAAGAGGAAGAAAAACTCAGCCAAATCAAATAAATGCAATTACACAAATCCTACAGGATTAGAGTTTCTGATTTTTATGTTTTTATGAGAACAGAATTCTGCAAAAATCTAAAGATGATAGCCAATTTCAACAAAGAAGGAAGATATGCAGCTGAAGCCAATACCAAGGTTGGGCAACAACATTCAAGAAAATATGTGCATAAAGATAGAACTTGAACACAATCCGGTAAAATGCAATAATAGTCAGTGAGAGAGGGAGCACACCTTGCATCTTTGCTAAGTACATCACAAAGTGGGAACCCATAGCTGGCGTAATTAGATATGCCCCTAATGTATTTGTCCTGTCATGTATAAATTTGAATGACTCACTAAACCACCACCCAACATGTGGTAAGACATGATTTCTTCATATAAATCAATGAACCCAAAAAAACAAAGCAAAGATGAAAGTAGTACCATCCTGGTAAAGGACTGAATACATGACTTTCTGGTGTTATCAAAGCATGGTCTCCTTTATAAACACTACGTGTGAAACCTGGCAAGCCTGGATAACCATAACCAAAAACTTCAGCTAACTATACTTCTGATTTCTTTTTTAATTACAAATAAAATTAATTTATGACTTATTTCGCTCATATTTTTGTTTATTTGCAATTGATTTAACGAATTACATACATTTCTATTTAAATAGGATAGAATTAAAAAATGAAGATTGAGAGAGGAGAGAATAAACTGACCGACCGACCTTGAAGGTGAGAAGGGGAGAGCGTTGGATTAGTGACTTTCCAATATAGAGGTTTGGAGGAGGAGGAGGCGGCCGTTTCGGTTTCAAATAATGAAGGAGCAGAACAGAATAATCCTCCGCCATCATCACTCAAAGCTACATTCAAAAAATCTGAAAACAAACTCAAATCATGATGAGTTAAATAAATCAATAATAATAATAATAATAATAATAATAATAAAAACAGATGTACTGTACTTGATGATAGAGAGAGTAGGAGGAGGAGAGACGGTAGCGATGAAGTTAGCATATTTTTGTTCCGGCCTGTTAAATGAGCGAGTGTAGAAAAAAACCCAACTAGGAGAATCTGTGTAGCAGGAGGTTCAGTCTGAGCCTGAAGCGAGTAGTGGACTGACAAGAGTCGTGTCGAAGGACCACTGCCCAGTGACAGGGAGTGGAATCCGCTGTGGAAAAATATTGGTGCCTGCTGACTAGGAGAGAGAGAGACTGGATCTGACGTCTGAACTCTCAAGTGTTACAAGCGGCTGTTGCTGATTATTTAGCCACTCGTAGAATCTTCTATTATTAATTATTTATTTATTTAATAAAAACAACAAAATCATTATATTAACATTGTTTTTTTTAATCTTACTCTTTAACCCAAAAAAATTGTTATTCATAATTTTTTTTATTTTTTTATTAAGTTGTATACTTTGTCATAAATTATTTTTTTTCTAGATTTGAATCTTTAACATTAGATTTATTTGTTAATTTTTTTAATAAATTTAATTTAATCTCATGACTTAAATTGTCGGTTTAACAAATTGATTTCGGTTGATTTAAGTTTTTTTTATAGTGTTTTCTAATTGATTTTTTTAATCTTTTACAATTGAATTAGATAGAAATTGGACTTTGTTATTTTTTTCTAGTGGAGTTATCTCTGTTTCATAAATTTAGTTTTTTTTTTAAATTTTAACATTCAATATTAAATATATTTGAAACAAAGCTTTGTTTTTTTTTATTTTATTTTTATAAAGTTATCTGCATCACATAATTTAAATTATAGATTTGAAATATTAGCCCATTGACTTGAATTTTTTTTATTTTTTATTTAATATTTAATATTTAATATAGTTCAGATAAAAATTAGATTTTATAATTTTTTAAAATTTTCTTTTTATTACACCTCCCCACCGGGCATCTAGCGTTCCATCTGGTCCTTCTGCCTTCCTCAATGTACTAGAAACGGAGCTTTTATTTGCTACAAAAGCTGGAGTTTTGTTGTTCAAGCTGCTGGAAATGGCGGCCCTTTCTTTTAGTCCTTGGGTTACAAGTGTAGCTTCCTCCATCATCGATCGCAAGTACGACAACACCATCATTCTTGGGAATTGAAGAAGCTTCTCTCGCACTGGCCTTGCCCGTACGTAATATTCCCACTTTCACTGCCCTTGTTTATTGATCATGCATGTGCGAACAAATAAGATAGTGTGGCTTTGTTTTCATTTCAGCTTTTCGTTCATCCATTCTTGAAATCAATGCTATACACCGCTCAAATTGGAGTAATTATTGGATTATAAAAAAAAAAATTGCAGCTCCAAGTACAGCAGGAGTTAATTATGTCTTACCGAATAGCTGCAGCAGCTGATATTCTCATAAGAACACCAACAGTGTTCTAGAAGTTGAGAGCTGTCAACATCAAGAACAGCATTGGTTCGAAACATGTTGATTATCTGCACTTGTAACCTTGACTCCGAATATTAAAGAAGATGGGGGCTGCAGGTTTTATAACCACAATGGATCCTGACATTGGTTCTGAGCAAGTCAAGGGAACCACAATCACTATGCAAGTCCCTGCCATTATCCTGCGCAACATGCAATCTTCCAGAGTATGGCAAACTATTATTCAATAAGATATAATTACTATACATGTAATCATTTTGAATGCGTAGCTCTGCACTTATCCTCTTTTTTTCCCACACCGAATGCGTAGTATTCCCACAGGATCTATAAGTGATAGTACTTCACATTGATCTCATTTATTCCTATAATGCTTATTAAATTTCCTGGATTTATGGACGCCTGATGAAATGGCATTTATCCATACGTCTACAGGCTTTGTGGGAGTATTATAGCTCAAATACTATCAGGAGCAACAGTGGACAAGCTGCGAGATTTGCTGAAAGGGCAAGAATATTGGACGGAAGGAAAGCATTCCTTGTTCGGCAGTCACCAATTTTTGCATCTTATTCATCTAGAGGTCCCAATGTGAACAATGCACTTTTGCAAACTGCTGATGTCCTCAAACCAAATGTCACGGCTTCAGGATCCTCCATCTGGGTTGCTTGGACCCCCGACAGCGAAGGAGATCCTTCTATCAAGGGTACGGACACAGTTTTAAAGTTGTTCGATGGTAACCAGCATCACTTATGCCCTCTAAATTATCGGATGACTGGTCTCGATATCAGAATGCAAGACTTGGTATCTTCATCTCACCCGGCATTATTTGCGGAAGCAATGCCATTTTAAGCCCCTTAAGTTTGCAAATAGACACTGCAAAGTACTTTCAAGTGCATCATCTACTTCAATAGCAAGATGATGATGTTGATGATGATGTTGGTATATCTCTAGGAAGAAAGTAGCTAAATCTATGCTATCATTCTTCTTGGTTTTACTTTTTAATGCATTCATGCTACCATTCTTGCAGGCCAAAACTTTGCACTTGTATCCGGTATTGGCATGGCTGCTCCTCACATAGCTGGTGTGGGGGCCTTAATCAAGCAAAAACACCCTAGGTGGAGTCCTGCAGCTATCACATCAGCAATGATGACAGCAGCCAACATTTGACCATTCTGGCTCTCCCATTTTAGCACAACTAGGCAACCAACTAGCTCCTGCTACTCCGTTCGATTTTGGTGATGGATCCATAAATCCAGCTCTCGACCCAGGAGATCATATTCAATTCTCATTTTGAAAAATATGTCCAGTTTCTTTGTGCTGTTCCAGGTGTTGATGAAGGTTCTGTAAGATGAGCAGTAGGAACTGATTGTCCAACAAAGAAAGGTGATTCGACGGATTACAAACGTCAGTAGCAGGAAGTTTATAGAGTGACTGTGAGGCAACCATCAGGTGTAAACGTTACTGCCTCCCCTAAGTTTTTTTGATAAATTCCAAAGCTTCCAAGCATCTTAGGATTGTGTTGACAGCAAATAAAGGCATCAGAACTTACCATTTTGTTTGGCATCGTGATTCTGGCAGGCAGGAGAATATCAAAAAACCATCTAAACCCAATAGCTTAAGTTTTTAGATGAGGTTCCAGGATATGATTTATATTATTCTTTAACACACCCCCTCAAGTGAAAGCCTTTTGGGCTTGAAATTTGCATAAACTCATTTTACCTTATGCTTAATTTTTATCAAATAAATAGGGATGGTGAGATTCGAACTCGTGACCGCTTGGTCATCAAAGCTCTAATACCATGTCAAAGAACCATCTCAACCCAATAGCTTAAGCTTTTAGGTGAGGTTCCAAGATATGATTTATATTATTCTCTAACAGAGAATTGATGTTTTTCTTTGTTTTGGGGAAGAGAAATGAAGTAAGACATGCATGTCTTTATAAAATATGTAGTATAATTTTTGCATGCTTGCTTGAATGAGTAGGGCATAAAAATAGTGGTAGATGAGAACCAGCTAATTTGTAAAGGGAGTTTTATACCGCGAGTCACTGCAGGGTTTCATTTATCGTGGCGTTTGGATTTTACAAATTAAGTGTTTGATAAAAAGCCTAAAAGCAATGAAATACCAATTATCAAGATTAATTCTTTTAAAAAATTTAGCAAAGTTATAATATTAATTTGATAATAAAATTATCATATTAGTATTACAATGGCTTTCTAATCATTAAATAAAAAATAAAAGCAATTGTGTAAAATATAATCAAATAGTTTCTCAAAGACAATGAGAGAGTGAAAAAACAATCAAACATTAAAAGGATTTTTTGTGATTCTCCCTTGAAAACAATAGTGAACTAAGCAATTTAAGAATAAAAAAGATGATATTAATTAAAATTTAAATAAAAAATTAATTTCAAGTAAAGAAAAATAAGCGGGATGATATTAATTAAAATCCTAAAAAAATATCAAAATTTAAATTAAAAAAAAAATCATTGTTGAGCCTAGCAAACGATCTAAAAGCTAAGCCCGAACACTTGTGTAGTTTGAATGTTTCTGTTTCTATTAATTTAGCTGATCTTATTTTACTTGTGTGCAAAGAGGGAATTTGAGACATGTGATTTGTGAAAACAGTTGATATTTTCCAACAGGCAGTAAACAATTGGTAAATGAAACTGCCAACCAACCCTCCCAGGACTATTATTTGTTATCATGCAATCCACTACCATTCAGGAAAACAGCAACAGTGCTGTGCATGAATGAGAATTTTGCTCTTATCAAGGATACTGCAATAGCACAGGAGAAATTAGAACACGAAGCAAAGTTTGAATTTTCCCTACAGCTAATCATCTTTGGGGCCGGTGGATTTCTCATCCTGCCAGGTTGCTTGCCATTGCTTGTCATAGAAGGTTGTCTCCTCCAGCAACTTTTTTATGGTTTCTAAATCCTCATTCTTCCGTATTAGAAGCACTCCTACCACAGCTACAAACAATAGAGTTTTGCAGAAGAAGTTGCTCATCTGATCAACCAGACCAACACCAGTCAAGCTATCAACCAGGTAAGCCATGAAAAAACCAATCATTGCAGCACGGCCTGCATAATAGAATACATGAAACCACATTAAATAGTTTCTCATGAGCCAGAGGGGCTGTTTCCTCGTGAACATTCGAAGAAAACTATCTTAACAAACCATTGAGAAGTTCTGCTTCAGGCAGATGGAATCTTTTCATCCATGTCCACCATGGTATTATTGAGGTATCAAAAACAACAGGGTCGTTGTTGCTTGATGATTCTGGGTTACACTGGAGCCATTTCCTCCTCCTAGCCTCTGAAAAGATTAACAAAGCATGTAAATATATGCTGAGTAATACCATCAAGAGTTGCTAGAGATTGGATGTCAAGGAAATAATTACACAAATCAACTAACTACTTCAGGGCTAACATGTACCTAGAACAGAAAAGATATCGCTTCATTGATATACAGACATGAACTCTGAACAGAATAGATACTACAATACAAATCATGTTATGGCATCCGCAATAATATATTACCTTTATACTGACTGGAAAGATTGGTTGAAGATGAATAATGAATAGACTTGTACAACGTTACAACGTTCTATACAGACATGAACACAAAAATAAATCAAATCTTTTAGCACATGTTAGCGACTGCCTCACATATCATAAATATAATATTCCCAACATCGAGGAAAAAGAACCACGAAAACACTAGTTATGCTATTCTGCATCAGTAAAAATAATAAAAGCAGTTCCAAATGCGAACCAACAATTCTTTATAAATTTGGTATCCTTAAGCACATCTTTCGTATATTTTGTGTATGATGCCAGTTGCCACATTCCTCTCTGTACAGAGGGATCTCATTTAAGTAGCAAAGCTCGTGCAATCAATACAATGATGGTGGCAACGCACTCTTTCTTCACATAGCATGCGAATTCATATCACAAACCCGGGACATAACAATAAGATGCACACTGGTTCCGCACACCCATTATTCCAAGCTGTTGGATGAGTAGTTCCTATCTGGAGTTTGGACCCATTCATCCAGCAGCTCGCAGAAATTGGTCAAGTTTGGACCCTCTATGTGATCTGTCAGTCACAAGATTTAATTTTTACAAGATCATTGGTGGCACACAACACTCACTATAGGTCAGATCAATCTTTTTTTTAACGTAAAAAAAAGAATATCTAAACATTACTAACGTGTTTTATAATAATAAAAATTTAATCATAAACTCAAAATATAATAGTTATTAAACGATATTTTAAAAAAAAAAAACATATTGATACAATGTCATATTAGATAATATTTGTTTTTAAATATTGAATTAACAACATATTAGATCGACCTGAGTTAACCTTTCAAATCTTTTAACCATGGTCATGAGAACATAATAACTCTATAGAAACCAAATCAAAATAAATTATGAAAGTCAATTCATAATCAATCTAATATTGAAGGAAAAAATTGAAAAAAAAATTAAATTAAAAAAAACCAAAAAACTACACGAGTCAACCCGAAATAACATGTCACACTAGCAACTCAGAAAATGAGATTAAGATAACCCCATGAAAAGAAAATAAAAATAAAAATAAGAAGCTCAATTTTCAACTAACCTAATTTTTAAAAATGAAATTAAAAAAAACATAAAAAAATAACCCAAATCAACTTGGGATAACATGTTAAACCCGCGACCTGAATCATAAGATCATGATAACTTCATAAAAAGCAAATTAAAAAATTAAAAAAACTCAATTTCCAACAGATCAATGTTTAAAGATGAAATCGAAAAAAAAATTAAAGCCATGAGACTAGGATAACTCAACAAAAAACAAATTAAAAAAATTACGAAACTCAATTCTCAAACAACCTTATATTGAAGGATAAAATTGAAAAAAAAAACTAAATAATTAAAAGAAAATTGAGTTATTGAAAGGTGAAATTGAAAAAAAAATATATCAATTAAAAAAAACAAAAAAAAATGAATTGAGGTTTAATTGTCAAACTCACGATATGGGTTATGAGATCATGATAATTGATAGGAAGGAAAAAAAAAACTAAGAAGCTTAATTGAAAAAATATTCAATTAAAAAAGAACTAAAAAATAAACAGGATCAACTCGGGTTAACCAGTCAAACCCGCGACTTGGATAATGATATCAAGATAACCTCATAAAAAATTAAAAAAACTATAAAGCCCAATTTTTAACCAACATAATATCATATGATAAAATAAAAAAGTCAATTAGAAAAAGGCACCTCCAAAAAATAACCCGAGTCAACTCAAGGTAAAACATGAGTTATAAGATCAAGATAAATTCATTGAAAATGATCAAAAAAAATACAAAACTATAATTGTAATAGATCAAATATTGAACCAACATAATATATAAAATAAAAAAGTCAATTAGAAAAAGGCAGCCCCAAAAAATAACCCGAGCCAGCCCAAGATAAAGTATGAGTTATAAGATTAAGATAAATTCATTGAAAATAATCCAAAAAAATACAAAACTATAATTGAAATAGATCAAATATTGAAGGTTGATATTGATAAAAATAAATAAATAAATCCATGAAACTGGTATATAACCAAAAAAAAAGTATAATTCTTTAAACAAGCAATATTGAAAGAAAAAATCGAAATCCAAACTAAAAAAAATTGGGTTTATGAAGGGTGAAATTAAAAAAATACAAAAACAAAACACTATTCTAGAAACAACAGTGCAGCCACTTCCATTTTTATTCCTTCTAAACATAAATTCACAAACACAAGCCACTAAGATGGTCATGACTTCTGCTAAGAGAAAATTTGCCTTAATTACTTAGTCCATGTCTCACCTAACAAATCCAATGGCAGATCAAACATTTATAGAACCATCTGTAAAACCATTGGATTTTCAGTTTTACACAATTGACTCTATTCAGCTGCAAATGATGTTAAATTTTTTTCCGAAGGAAACAAATTCTACAAAAACATGCAGAGAAAAGGAGAGCAATTCAGAATATCATTTGAAACTACAACGCACACACCCTTTGTTTTTCCTTAATTGCATGAGAACTAAGTGGCTAAAAGAAACAACAAAAACTCAATTAAGAAACAAAATTGCAGCACTAAGAATCCACAAACCAATCCATGCAAACAAGAAACTGGATATTAGTCATGAAGCAGATAATCACTCAAACTAGAATCCAAAACCCAATAAAAATATCTCACCAGCATCGATAACAGCATCCCAATCGGTTTTCCCATCTTTCTGAAACTGCTTCAAGTCCCAGGTCCCTGAAATCCACCTGGGGTCCCCAAATTTACTCACTTCAACCTTCTCCTCTCCCCCAGAAGCCACAGCTCCATTAGAGCTATTTTCAGCCACAGGAACTGAATCAGAAGACTCTGGTGTCTTCTGCTTCAATATTGGTTCCTCTACAGTGGCAGCGGAGGCTGAAACTCCAGCTCCTCCATTGTCTGTAGAGGCCTTGGGAGTGGATAGGAGAAAAGGACGGTTCGTGGGTCCGAGAGAGAGTGTCGATTTGTAGGTGAAATGGGGTTTGGAAGGTGGAAAGCGAGTTAGTGGCGGTGAGAACAAAGACATTGATATGGACATTGTTTTCTTGGTTAACGGAGCTTGAGCTTGAGCTTGAGCTTGTGTTTGTTTGTGTCAGTTTGGATCCAGTTATCCTCAACCTTAGAGTAGTATCTCCAATGGAAAAGCTAAATAGATAGTTAAAAATAAAAAATTAATATTTTAATTTTATTTTGCTTGTTTTTCATGTTCTAAAAAAAAAGTCAAATAAAAAATTAAAATTTCTTTTTTTTTTAATAAAAGTTATTCATACATATCTTTCAAATGTGCCAAAACTAACAAAGTGGGGCCAACAAAAAAATAAACCAATTAAATATAGCCATGTAGAAAAAAAATAACATTAAAATCATTAAAAAAAATAAAACACTTATTTATTCCACTCTAATAGAATTGGCTTTTCAAATGGCTTTTTTTCATTGGAACATGCATGGTAAAAAAAGCTATATTTATACTATTTAAAATGCTATTTTATCAATTTACCTCTTTAAAATAGCATCTCCCATTGGAGATGCTCTTACAAGTTACAAAATACATACAAATGAAAAATGGGGTTTTTGTAATTTAGGTTTCTTTTCATCATATAATGAAAAATGGGGTTTTTGTAATTTAGGTTTCTTTTCATCATATAGGCTGAATCACAGGAGAGTGAGTTAGGGCTGAGCATTTCCGGTTCGATCCGGTTTTGAACCAAAATAAACAACCAAACTGATTTTTTTTTAATTTTTTGAACCGAACTGAACCGAAAACTGGTTTAAACCGATTAATTTCGGTTCGGTTCGGTTTTTCCCCTTCCAAACCGTTTCAAACCGAAATTATTCCAACTTGTTCACAATCCAAAAAAAATCCCTAATCCCTACGTCGAAGAAGACAACTAAAAATCTTTCTTGTTTGGGCATTTTGATGCTCTGTGCCCCGACCGCTTACAATTAAAACAAGAGCCTCCAAATCCAAAACTTCTGCTACGCATAATAAAGAAAAGCTATCATGTTTGTTTGTTGAAACTTGTATGAACAAATTGTCCAAACCAACAGCCACACAAGCCGGCAAAAGATAACAGGGAAAAAAATGGGGGGAATGAAAGGAAAAAAAATCCACAACTTGACACTTACCCACATCATGCATGCACCCCATAAAGCTTGTAACTTTAGGTTTACAAAGAGTAAAGGGAGGGGAGAAAAATCAAAGCAAAGGAGAGTAAAGAGAAGGGAGAGGGACATGCAGAGAAGGAGGGGCTAAAAGAGATATGCAGAGAAGGGGAAGGGGGGGCTAAGGGAGGGAGGGATATGCAGAGAAGGGGAAAGGGGGGCTGAAGGGAGGGAAGAGGTGGCTGATGGTTAAAAGTGATTTTAGGGTTAGAAAGTGTTGTATTTATACTTACTTTATTTTTAAATGTTGGCTGGTTGAACCGGTTCGGTTCAGTTCAATCGGTTTCTGACTTTAGAAACTGAAACCAAACCGAACCAGAATTTTTTTGTGATTTTTTAATTAGTTAATTCAATTTTTTTTGTTCAGTTTTTTCGGTTATTTTTTTTCTGGTTTTCTCAGTTTGTCGGTTTCTTTGCTCACCCCTAAGAGAGTGTTTTCTAAACTAAGCCAAATATAAGTGTTAAGCAGAACCTTATAAGATAAAGAAAGAAGTCGCTACTCTTTCTAAATATAAATTTAATACTAAACTTACTTAGTTTTTCAATATTCAAACAAAAAAGATATGATTTTAAAAGATCATGATGAAATTAAATTCAAAAGTAACAACAATAATGATGAGATGTCATCACTTCAAGATACTAGCAATGAGAATACAAAGTGTTTGTTTAAGAGGAATCATTGGTTATTCAGCATCAACTAAATATTCAAATTTAAAAAGATGATTTGAAAAGCAAATGGAAGATATTTTCCATACGATATGTTATATATTTGTAATAATGCATGTAGTATGATTATTAATGATAGATGTTATGCTAATGTTGCTAGTATCTAACAATTCATGTGTTGTTTCGATGTTACTTGTGTCTAAAAATGATGGAACTTGAAGGATATATGTTAATTATTGTGTTGTCAACAATACTACGATAAAGTATAAACATCTCATTCCTAGGCTTAGTGATATGTTAAAATGCATAGTACTTGTGGTTTTACAAAGATTGATTTAAAGAGTGGATATCTTCATATTAGATAAAAGAAAATGATGAATGAAAAGTGCCTTTAAAACTAAGTATGGACTTTATGAATAGTTGGTAATGCCATTTGAACTTACTAATATACCTAGTATTTTTATGAGATTGATTAATTATGTTTTGAGTGTATTTATTGGCAGATTTGTTGTTGAGTATTTTTAATAATATCTTAGTTTATAGCAAAAGCTTGGATAAGCATGTTGAGCATTTGCATTGTGTAGTTAGTGTTTTAAAAAAGGAAATGTTAATTCCTAATCTAAAAAAATATACTTTTTGCAAAGAAAAAATTGTGTTTCTTAGTTATGTTGTAAGTGTAAAAGGTATCAAAATGGATAATGAAAAAGTTAAGGTTATCAAAAAATAGCCCATGTCTAAGTCAATAGTTAAGGTAAGAAGTTTTCATGGTTTGACAAGTTTTTATAGGAGATTTGTTAAGGATTTTAGCACACTAGCTATATATACCACTCACTGAAATCGTTAAAAAGTCAATTGATTTTAAATAGGGTATTGAACAAGATAAAACATTTAATCTTCTTAAAGAAAGGTTAAGTTCAACACCTTTATTAGCATTACCTGACTTTTCTAAAGCTTATGAGATTAAATGTGATGTCTCGACAATAGGTGCTGGGGCTATTTTAATACTGGAGAAATGGTTGATTTTCTATTTTAGCGAAAAGTTTAATGGTATAACATTGAACTATCCTACTTATAACAAAAAGCTTTATGCATTGATAATAATAAGACCAATATAACTAATTTATTCTTTAGGATTATAGTGTGGCTTTATGGGATTTTTAGAAACATAGCTTCAAACCACGATATTAAGTTTATTAGATATTTTTAAAAGGTTATGTGAGAAAAGTTGGGAACTAAGGTATTGTTTTCGATTATTTATCTTCCACAAATGGATGGGCAAATAAAAGTAGTGAATAGAATTTTAACTATACTTTTGCGTATTATCATTCAAAAAAGTCTTAAAATTAGAAAGATTGTTTGTCAGTCATTAAATTTGTTTAAAATCAAAGTGTTTGTTCCACTACTAATTATTTCCCATTTGAAATTGTTTATGATTTTAAATTAAGTTTAATTCATTTACCTGTTGATGAATGGATAAGTTTTGATGAGAGTAGAGAAGCACAAGTGATAAAGACACTCCAATAGAGCGTTTGACAACATATAAAAAAGAATAATAACCAAATTGTAACCAAAGCTAATAAAAGGTGTTGACATGTTATTTTTTAACCAGGTGATTGAGTTTGTATGTATATGTGTAAAGAGAGGTTTCCATCCCATATGAGATCTAAATTGAAGCCAAGAGGAGATGGTCTACTCCTAGTTCTAAAGAGAATCAATGATAATACCTGTAAAATGAATTTTTTAATTGTGTATGGTATTAATGATACTTTAAATATTTTTTATCTTTCTCTGCTTGATGTAAGTGATTATTAAAGATCAAATCCTTTTAAGGAGATGATAAATGATGCAAATCAGCTTACAACATCAAGGGATCCATTAGAGATGTCAATTGGACCAATTATAAGGTTAAAGGTCAATAAGCTCAAAGAGGCACTTAATGGGCTAGTTTATAATATTTAGCTCAAGACAAGTTTCAAATCATCTACTTGTGATGATGATCAACTTAATTAATTTAATTCATGTAAAAGAAGGGGTTGATATATGAGCTTGAATATTTTAGCAATTTAAGCTTCTAAACAGAGAGAATAGAGAGGTGGAAACTTTTCTTAATGCTACAATGATGTTTTGGAAGCTTGGAGTTTTCATACCATACAAGGAATCTTTATTTTCTATGGACAAATAGGTGGTAGAAAATAGAGGAATTAATTGTCAAAGTTTCTTTGTTTATTTAGAAACTTAAAATCAACATCAACTATTATAATAATTCCTAAAGTCTCAATGATACAAGGGTTGGCAACAAGGCTTTTTGAGCAAGTGAGAGATTCAGCCTTTGTATTTTCTAGTTCATTGCATGTGGCATTAGTATTTTAAATATAAGACTTGGGTTTTTGTTTAAATTTTATGTTTTGGGCTTTATTTCACATATTTTAGGTTATATTTAAATTGAGTTTAATGCTAGCTATTAGTCCATCAGAGCTAAGTTTATTTTGACTCTTTAAATACTTTTTTTTAAGGGTTTATTTTTTTTTTTAATTTTGAAATGCATTGACTTTGCTGCATATCATGTTCTTTGTAGAACTATCTGAGACTTATCAAAGATGGATTATCTCTATCATGTTTTACTTTATATATTATGATTCCTTAAAATAATTGAGTTCAGGTCTTCATTCCAATAATTTATTCAAGAGTTATGTTAGCATTATTTGTAAAATTTGAAAGTTTTTTTGTTGAAAACAATTAAATCGATTTTCATTGGTTATAGAACTCAAGGGAAGGGAGAGAAGGAAAGGCCTTTTTTATTTCTAATTTTTTTTCCGTTGTCTTTTCTGTGCCTAAAATATAGAAGAAATTCATGTGTTATGAGAGGATAAATTAATTTTCAAAATCTTCGTTTTATTTCCCATGCCCTTGCAGCGCAAAAACATCACGAAAGAAAATTCTTGGAGCCACCAGTACAATACTGCATGAGCTTGTATATATATTTGTAGGCTGGCAAAACGTTCTGAAATTGAAGAACACAATTATGCATGTGTTCCTGTGTAGAGAGAGGTTATGAAATGATGGATAAATCATAAATGCCATAATTTACAAAAATGGGCCCTCACAGGACTATACATGAAGACACCCTAAGTGCATATGTTTTCAACATATTCTGATGCAGAATGGCTTTAAATTAATGATGACAACGAAGAAGCTGTAATTTATCTAAAGAGCATTTTGAGTTCCTCAATCCTAGCGGACCTGACTTCCTCGTCGGTGAGGGCACCGGCAATCATTCTCTGCTTCTTTGCCTGAACTTGCTGCAGGCGTTCCTCAACTGTGCTCTGTCACAGTGGTCGATGGCAAAACATTTGATTAGCAGCTAAGAAAGTGGAAAAGACAAGAATTTATGAGCAGAGGCAAGATGACACTTGATAATACTCGTTAATGGACCTTTTTGCCAATCGAACTCCTGGCTACTTCAATTAAATGGTTGCCTAAGTTCGTAAGGTACTTGTTAATGAACCACTCAGTCACACAACATCACAAGTTCGTAATTGTATCTCAGCTGCCTCGAGAAACAACTCGAAAATGCCTCTATCAGGAGCTTAAGAGTCACTGAGATTTTTTTTGGCTGTTCCAAGGCTTGAGCCTGATCCTCCTCAACCAGGTTCAGATCACCCACTTTTCACCATGGTTTTATTTTGTTCTCAATAATGCTTGGCCTAGATTACTTTGGTTCCTAAACTAAACTATAGATGTGTATCTTCATCAATCCGGCAAAATATAAATTAAACTAAATCACATTTCTAATCCAAATCTTCACATATTCCAACTAGAAATTTGACGAGAACCCAAAGAAAATCCAGAGTATAACCTAACCTCAACAATGAATCTTCTAACAAAAACTGTTCGCTTCTGTCCTATCCGATGGATTCTCATTATTGCTTGCTCCTCGACTGCAGGATTCCACCATGGATCCTACATATTTTAAAATAACAGATCTTTAAGATAAAGGTGGGAAACTCTTTCCTTTATGAAAAGAAATTCAGATATGAAAATGTACCATCAAGAAAACATTTGAGGCTGCAGTAAGATTCAGGCCTACGCCACCAGCTTTTAAAGACATCAATAATACCTGAGATATAGGAGTTAGGTATGACGATAATTGGTTAAGAAAACTATTAAACCATCGAGAGCTGCAAAGACATCAAATTCCGGAAGGTAATTAACAACCACAGGCACTTGAAACTGCTTACCATTTTTTCCCTGGTTTCATTGAACTCCTTCAAAGTCCTCTCTCTCTGCTTCTGTGCAAGTTTTCCATCAAACCTTAAGAACCCAATTCCTCTCCTTTTCAATGGGATCTCTAAAAGATCCAAAAATGAAGTCCACTGGCTAAAAACAATGCTCTTTTCACCAAAGCCTGATCTATGGATATGTTCCAAGCATTCCAGAAGCTTGGAAACCTTTGAAGACTCCTTCCAGTCATTCTCAACATCAACCTGGAACTTACCCTCTGTTGGGCATGCTATCAGGTCATTTGCTTTCAGAGAAGTTCGACAGATTGGGCATATCCCTGATATTGGTGTTTGCCAGCAAGAGATGAGACATTCCCTGCACATCCTATGTACACATGGTGTGAGCACGGGGTCATCTGCAGACTCCATGCATATGGGACACTCGGTATTTTCACCCCTCCGGATGCCCTCAACAACCTCTTCAATGTATGCTGGAGTAGGTGCTGATTGCCTTATGGTGGCAGAACTAGCATGGCGGATGGCCTCAACAACCTCTTCAATGCATGCTTCGGTGGCAGCTGACTGCCTTGGAGTGGAAAAATTAGAATTTGTTTCCACAAACCTTCTTGCATACTTGTTCAATTCCTCATATCGTTGGATATCAGCTCGACTGCACGTTCACCATTTATAAACAAAGAAACAAAAACAGAAAATTCGCTTTCTTTTTAACAAATAAAGGAAAATATCTTCAATTCTAGTCCCACCTCATAACAAGAAATGGGTGGTTGCAACACTGCCTCAGTCGTAGTAGCAGCTCAAGGACAGATGCATAGTTGTGCAGAACCTTGCCCTGAGCAACAAACTCATCAAACTGGACCTGTTCAGATTTAAAAAAACACTCAGTTGAACTCTGTTTCCATCATATATTCAATATAATTCATCCTAATGGAAGGTGACAATAACTAACACTTACTTTTGATCTTCTAAAAAGGGCATCATAAAAATCACGTTCAGCTTCCGATTGTTCACACTTGATTATTTGAATGTCAGTTGGAGGAAGAACAAGTATGGGCCTAAATCAAATGCATCAAACAACAGAATGATGAAAAAGGGTTTTGCTGCGGTAAAAAATAATAATAACAATAAGAAGAAAGGTTGAAAGACCAAGTGTTCACCTTCCCTCCTTATCCTTTGTATCCTTGGTCCTTCTCAACATTAGCGGCCTCAAAATAGCCTTGATCAACTTCAAGGCTCTAGCGTCTCCATTTTCATGCGGTCTTTGAATTAATTTGTTCCACCTATTCCAAAGTCAGACCGTATTATGGACAAAGACATATGAAACTAATCCCAGAATAAATGCCGGAGTAAATGATTAAAGTGCAGTCTAGGTGAAATTTAGAATCTTA
>Ga0325404_1000117_pt1 | contig 74538 bp, 41 predicted proteins | sample PopdelMetagenome_18_FD_205664 | JGI IMG/M metagenome (GOLD analysis project Ga0325404, IMG submission 205664) | Populus deltoides microbial communities from Bellville, Georgia, United States - Xylem-Control-R1 | ecosystem: Host-associated > Plants > Phyllosphere > Stem > Wood/Secondary xylem...
TTGCTAATATATAATTTGTTTAAATTTTAAGACAAGCATTCGAGAAAATTTGTTTTTTAAAATATACTAAATCAATATAAAGTATTTTCTTAAGATATAATCGTGATGATTTAAATATAAAATAATCCGAGAATAATCTTATTTTTGTTAAAGAATATAAAAAGAAATTTTCTATTATTTAGGTGGACTGATGTTAAATCATCCCTGCTGCATTTTATTCCAAGATTTTCCCAATATTCTAGATGACAAGATCCACCATACCATACAAGCTCAGTTAATGAGCACGTGCAAAATATAATTTACTACAAGTTCATTAATACTAATATATTGAATAATTTTTCAACCATGGTCATCGTAAAATGAACTAAAAAAGGTGAGAATATTGATTCGTACCTATTTATTTAGGAAGAAAGAGTGGAGGCATGTCCTATGAGGCTATGGCAGAACAAAGGTAGAGATAACCTCTAATCTTTGAAATTGTAGTGTAATGTTTTTTTAAAAAATAATTTTTTAAAAAAAATATTAAAATATTTTTTTATTTTTAACATCAGCGTGATTAAGACTATAAAAAATATTAATTTAATATATTTTAAAACTAAAAACACTTAAAAAAAACTAAAAACAAAAATAAAAGCTGTGCCAAGTATCTTAAAAAATAAATAGAAATGATAATAGATAATATACACACAAACATTATTAATTAACTTATAACTTGTATTATTAAGGACAACCAAAGTTCTAAAATACTATTTTAAAAATGTATTGGTGTATAATATGATAATCAAATAAATGGTTACAATATAATTAAAAAAAAAACAAGTTGTTCAAATATAAAAATAGAAGTTTCAATATCTCACGAAAATCAAACACCGTAATTTAACATTAAATCTTGATAATTACTTTTACAAATCCAAAAACTTTAGTTATCCCGTTTACGTGTCGTAATAAATTATTCAACAATCAAATACTTTATATAAACAAGGTCATGCACAAATTATACCTGTAAATAAAAATAATAAAAATATTTTTTATATATAGAATAGTAGTTTGTGTTTTGGGGGACAATAATACCAATAGGAAAATTAGTATTTTGGATAATAATATTATTATTTTTTTATCCCTTAGTTATTTTATTTTTTATCTTGATTTTGAGGGTAGGAAGGTCTTTTCACCATGACATAAATATTTTTTTGGAATTGTATGAGTTATTTTGGTAATTGAATTTTTCAACATTAAAATTACTGATGTAACCCTTTAATAAAATAATCAAATACTTTCTGCAGAAGGATGTTTTTGTATTTTTAAATTTTATAGAACAGTTAAACTATTTCATTACCCTTACAATTTGAATTTCTTAGCCTTGACTTCAGGGGTTTGGTTGTAATTTCATCATACTTTGTTTGTTAATATTATTTAATCCTAAATGCATTTTTGGTTTTTGCAAAACGAAAAAGCTGATGATACATGCCTTGCACGCGTCAGCCACTCTGTTGCCTTATGGCAATGTGTGTTGTTGGCTTTGGCGGTTGTAACTGTGACTCTGCCACATCATTTGATTTGTCCCGATATCCTTTTCCACTACGGATGACATGTGTATGTTGTTTCGGCGTGGTTTGACCTAAAATTACTTTTCTTTTCTTTATTTCTTTCCCTTCTCATCATTTCTCAGATCGTATGCTAGTTATGCAAAAATTCATACCACACCTTCAATTTATTTTTTTCTTTTGATTTAGTCCTTTTCTTTTATTTTCATTAATTGTTTCTAATTGAATTTTATTTTTGATTTCATTCATGATCATTTGATTTTTTTAATTTGTTTTCAAATTTGGTTCTTATTCTTTTAATTTCCATTAGTTTTTTTTATTGATGCCACACCTAAGCATTTATTTTCATTTAATTTTTATGTAAAGTTTGATCTTAATTCTTTTAATTGCTATTATTTTAATCATTTTCTTAATGGACATTTAATTTCATTTGATTTTTTTCTAGAAATTTAATTTAATTTAATCTTTATGTCAAGTTCGGTCTTAATTCTTTTAATTCCTTTTTTTTTTTGCATTGATTTTTTTATCAATTTCATCTCTCAATATTTGTTTGATTAAGAATCTTGCTTCTTTATTTTTTCAGGTTTGCCTTAATGGAGTAACCTCAGTCTCATGATCTGGATAATAGATCTGAAGGAGTAGTTTGAGTTAACTTCTGTCTTTTTTCTAAAGCATTTTTTTTAAAAAATTTGGCAGTGTTTTTTTTTTTTTTTTGCTTTCCTATTTTTAGAGACATCACAATTTCATGTTATAGGTCATGTGTTTGACTTATTGACCCAGATTAGTTCTTAGGTTCTCTCAAGGCTTTTTTTGTTATCTTTTTTTGTGCTTTGTCAAGTTTTTAAAACTTAAATTTTTAAATTGGTTTATAGTAAACTTCTTGATAGGACCTGGATCCAGAGTTTCATAGGTTTCGAGCTTTTTATGATCTAACTATGTTTAGAATATTTGTCTGGATTTGCATGGTTTTTACAGATGTTTTTAATTTCACCGCCTATGATTTTTTTAATCTTTTAAATTTGATTCTTGTTCTTTTAATTGATATTTATTTTATTTTATTTTATTTTATTCCATTAAATTTCATCTTCCTTGGGTTTTTCCTATCAAATTTTATCCTCATTTTTTTTGTTGCTTTTGCAGGTTCTTTTATTAATATTTTTTTACCGATCTCATTCTTAGAAATTAATGTGGTTAAAAATTATTCTTCTTAATTAAATCTGGGTAAAACATTTCACGGGATGTGACTTTTAAAGATTAGATCAAATTTAAGAGGTTTGCCCTGTTTTTTTTCTTTTTCTAAATTGATGTTGTCTTATTTTTTATCCTCTCTTTTCTAACTTTTGTTTTGTTATTTTTTTCCGTTTAATTCTCTCTTTTTTTCAACTTTTGTTTTTTTTTATTTTTTTCGGTTTGATTCTATTGGGTTAGCCCTCACATTTGTTTTTTCTATTTCACCCCCATTATTTTTTAATCTATAAATAATGTATCATATTACAAATTATTTTCAATCTCACCCCCTATGATTTTTTTAATCTTTGAAGTTTAGTCATAATTCTTTTAATTGTATTTTTTTTTGTTTGTGATAATTTATTTTTTTGGATTTCATCTTTATTGATTTTTTTTTGTTAGATTTTAGCCATACTTTTTTTGCCATTCATTTTCTTTTGCAAGATTTTTATTAATAGTTTTTTAAAATTATTTTATCATTTAAAATTAAATTAGATGATATTTAATTTTCTATGTTGAATCCATAATTTAACAAGTTATAATTTTTTAAATTGAACTAGGTTTAGAAGATTCGTCAAAATTTATTTTGTTTTTTGTTTTTATAAACTGATGTTTTTTATTTTTTTAAATTTAATTTTTTTTTACTAGTTTTTTTTCAGTTAAGTTAACAATAAATCGTTTGATAATTGGAATGGATTAGGGTGTAGCTTTTTACATTAAAAAAACATTTCTTTATATTAAAAAAAATATTTGGCTTGCGGCTATGCATAATTAACGTATCCAAGTAATCATACTAAACTAACTAGCTAGCTAGGTAGCTATATGCTTGTCTAGGATTAGCTCGACTTCCATCTTACCAAGCATATATATTAAAATATATAGGTAGCTATATGCTTGTCTAGGATTAGCTCGACTTCCATCTTACCAAGCATATATATATATATATATATATATATATTTTAACCAAAAAAACATAAAAGTTAAAATAATTTTATATTACTTTACATCACATCTAATAATTGTGGAACTAAGCTTCTTCTTTCTTTTCGTTTTTTTCTCAAGAGAAACCAATAGTCACTGGAAACGTTCCTACTTACCAACCTTCTTTTCAGTCATCATGTTATTCCCCATTCATTTACCGAAAGACTACAGTACCATAGATTACATAATGGAAGTTGTCTCATATCATATTTTTAAATAAATATTTGATATTTAATTTATACTTGATTTGAGTTTAATTTTATGAATATTTATTTTTATTATTATTATATGGTTTAATTTGAAATCCAAATTAAATAGTTGAGTGACCTATTTCAATTTCTTTCCTAATTTGTCATCAATTTAATGACGCGCTAACAGTTCAATATTCAAGATTAATTTGTTAGAATGAATTTAATAATAAGTTTATTTTTTATTTTTACCCAAGTATTTTCACACCCTTTTAAACGATGAAATTAGTCTTGTTTAGGGTTCGTGACTACCCTTTTCAATAAGTATGTTTTTTGAGAATCGAACCCTTTTAAATGATGAGATCAGTCTTGTTCGGGGTTCGTGGCTACCCTTTCCAATAAATATGCTTTTTAAAAATCAAACTTATATTCTCGTCTTTACATGAATATAGATAACCCTAAAAAAAAATAAAATTATAACTTAGCATAGCTCTAAAGCTTTCGAAGTTACATCAATTCGACCAACGAAACAGTCTAAACTCATAATGCAAATGTTGTGCTGCCATGATAGAGAACCAAAGCCTAAAAACTAACCTCAATTTGAGGTAATCAAACACTAATGCTTTTTAGAACAAATTTCTTTTTTAATTTCTTCGTCTTGGGCCCTAAACAGGCAAACGTGCACAAACGAAGTCCACTCATTTTCTTAGAAGAAACTGAATTATATAAGCATTTCTTGTACAGTACTGCGAGCACACAGAATTTCCATATTATATGCATATGGAATAGACTCTAGGGGGGCCCACAACAATTTTTTTTAAGCTCGGAATCAAGCTTGCTAGGATTCTAATTCGGCAAATGTAAATAAATGCAAGGAGTATAAAATTTGTCATGTAACTCAAATTATTATATTTAGAAATATTTGCGTTGGTGATTTAAGCAAATTGTCTTATTTTTTTTGTTATATAATCTTTAATTTATTCATCAAAATCAATTTTAAATTTGACTTTAAAATATCAAGAACATTAACTCGTTATTCGATGAAGAGTATGTTATATTATATTACATGACACATGTGATATTTACTCTATGATTTTAATACACATATAAAAGTGTCGAGAATTGGAACTCATAATATGATATACATCTACATATAAATGTAGATAATATTTGAAATTATGATAATAATTGTTTTTTTAAAATATTTTTAATTTAAAAATACTTTAAAATAATAGGTCTTGCTCATGAACTAATGAAAATATATTTAATTGTTTGAAATCTAATGAAAATACATCATGGGTCTGGCACATGATCAAGGTTACGTATCCAAAATATTCTTTATTGATTAAGAGATAGGGAATATTAGAAGAATATTTGAATTTTTAATTAGAATTAGATAAATTGAGATTTAATATACGTTGCATGTATAAGCTATTTCATATATATATATATATATATATATATATATGTATATATGATAATTTTTTTATATAAAAAAAAATTGTTAGAATTTATTTTTTCTTAGATTTTTTTAATTAGTAATTTAGGTACATGAAGTTTAATTAAATTTTACTTGATGTGTTTAAATTAGTTTGACACTGAAAATATAACGTCAAAATAATAAATTGAAAACACAAAAACTTTTTAAATTAAGATAAATTAGACACAACTTCTAAAATATATATAAAAACTCTATATATGTCACATTGTCATGTGATGGGGGAATGCCACGCTTGTGTGCAATGTTCATACATACATGCTTGTGCGTGTGTATGCATTACACATAAACTTGCATTCATTGGCACGTCTATTTATAAGTAGCTAGAATGCAAAACAAAGAGTAAATAATATTTCTGACTGAAAAACAGAAATGGATGATGATAACCAAGATCAGTTGTTGCCTATTGCCAATGTGGGTCGGGTAATGAAGCAGCACCTGCCACCAACAGCAAGGGTTTCGAAAGAAGCTAAGCAAAGAATGCAAGAATGTGCAACAGAGTTTATAAGCTTTGTCACTAGCGAGGCTTCTAACAAGTGTCGAAAGGAGAATCGCAAGGCATTGAACGGAGATGATGTCTGTTGGGCTCTCAGTTCTTTAGGGTTTGATGACTATGCTGACACTACAGGAAGGTATTTGCACAAATACAGGGAGGCTGAAAGGGAAAAGGCTGAACAAAAGAAAGCTACTGACACTGAAAAGGTCAACAAAGATGAAGAATCCAACCATACAAGTTGCCAAGCAGTACAGCAGCAAACTGACCAGATTCCTGAACCAACAATATTAGAGTTTAGGTTTCTTTAAGAAGCTACTGCGATTAATTAATTAATGGAAGTTCTCTCAGAAACCAATCTTGAGAAATACTAGGGCCTACTTCGTATGATGGGGATGAAGTAGAAGATCAAATGGAAGTTCTCTCAGAAACCAATCTTGAGAAATACTAAGGCCTACTTCTTATGATGGAGATGAAGTGGAAGATCAAAACGTAGCCAATATTACATATATATGGAGGAGATCAGAGTTTTTTAATAACTTGTGACATAATTTGGTGTAATACATATCTATATATATATATATATATATATATATATATATATATATATATATATATATATATATATATATATATATATGTTGAACATCTGTTGTAGCATCTATGTTTATTTTTAATTCAAACTCTATATTTTTGTAATCGAGATTATAATGTGATGTTTCTTTTCTAGAAAAGAGGGTATTACAAGAAGAAGAAGAAGAAGAAGAAGATTCTCGAGACCCTTGCGTGCAGCAAATAAATTACCGTCATTGCAATGGTGCTGTAAAAAGATTTATTTGACTGTTTGGTGTTTATAAGTTGTACGTTTGAGTTTGAATTGTCAAAACCTCAATTTCATTGGATTTTTTAATATCTATAAAATAAATAAATATATATATATATATATATATATAAAAGATTTTTTTCTTCATGGCCCCTTAAAACATCGTCATGTATCTGCATTCCACTCAAGTATACATTGAAGAGGAAGAGTCCATGATGATTCACTATGCACTTATGCCTTATTTTTCCATATAAAAATATTATTTGATGATCATAGTAAGTTTACCTTAATATAACGGAAACTCTCATCATAACATTTTTCTCATGTTGCAACTCTATGAAAAAATAAGCTTAAGTTAATTTCTATCTCATTAAAGATCAAATTATTATGAGTATTTCAAATGAAATAAAACTATTACAAAGACAACAACTTTTAGAAAAACCATATATTTTATCTGAGAAATCTCAAAATTCAACATGAACCTATAGATAGTCCTACAAATATTACAAATATATTGCAACTTGATATCATATAATACAAAGATTTTTTTTATTGCAATAAGATTAGGGGTTTAAAAAAACTAGTTCATTTATAATATTTACATTATTTATCTCAATCCAACTTGTTAAAGTCGGATAATTTGAATATTATATATGATAATGAGTCAAAAGATCTAAAAAATAGATATCACAAGTTTGGTAATGAATTAGGATTTTTAAAACTTGATCAATCTGACTCAACTCGTGTATTTTATATTTTTTGTGCTTTTATATTTGATAATTTATTAAATGAATATTTGTATTTATTTTATTCAGAAATGTTTTGTCTTTCAAGTTCTCGATAATCAACCTCTTATTAAAATTATTTAATATAACAAAAAAAATTGTTTTTTACTAGAAAAAAAGAACAAATATATCTAAAATTTAATAATGGTATAAGATATAAAAATTAGAATCAGTGGTAGAGGTATCATGACATATTAAGCCACAGCATAAGAAATATAGTACACCGAAATTTTTGCTTCGCGTGGAAAATGGTTCGGCCCCCTAACATATAGATTCCAAATTGAACCTTGGGAAGAGTGAAAAACCAAGAAACAATAGAATTACTCGTATAAATGTACATTTTGTTTCTTTCTTTATTTTTATTTTTTAAAAAAAAGGCCTTTTGATTTCATCCACAAATGGAATTTGGTACTGGCAGAGAGAGCTCACAATGGAAATGAAAGCACTTAGTCTAAGAAAGACTTTTTAGGGTTTTATGCTCTCTTCATCACCCACACTTGAAAATGGTACAATTCATCACCTTTTATTCATAGTTATCAACTTCTTGATAGCAACCTTAGAACAACTGGCTCTCCATATGATGTGGTCCTCCTAATTATGCCAGTCTATACAGGTCATGCTCAGCTATAGAGAGAGAGGGGGAGCGAGAGAGAGAGAGAGAGAGAGAGAGAGAGAGAGAGAGAGAGAGACGATTATTGGATAAGTGGAGAAAACGGCATGTATAAATAGAAAGAAAGAAAGTACAGTATACAGTACAGGGGAGGGGAGGGGAGGGGAGGGGAGGAGAAATGAAAGCCTGAAAAAAGAGTTTTATATTAAATAGGACCATTACCATTTCCAAATAAGATCACATATAGGGTTTTGTATTTATGGCAAGAGGTGATTGGCTAGGGTATCCTTAAGAAAGTTTTAAGCACTGCAGTGGATAACATAGTACAAAGCACCAGCAAAACCCTTCCTTGACAATGTGCTTGTGATGGAGATGGTTGTATGAATTATGAAAGAGAGAGTATGCTTTCTTTTTTATTATAATTATAATTATTATAGAAGAAATTATAAGATTTGAGGTTTTTATTGTACATACATTGTTTCTTCTTTTACATTTCACTGCTCACATCATTGCCACTTTTTTTTTTCCTTCCTTGTATGCCTTAAATGTTTTCCACTTTATATATACTCGTATCATTAAACCTTTTTTTTTTCAAATTTATCAGTGTAAATTATGTTGAAATCGTTCTACATGTTAGGACCTATTTTTAATTATATGCTCTCACGTGTCCCTTATGTCATTCGATATTTTGATGTTAAATTGAAAACTAAATTAACGAAATTGAGTTTTAATCTGTTATTAAATAAAAAATTAAAAGAATAAGGATTAAATTGATATTTTAAAAAATAGAACCCCTTCCAACTTATACTATTCAAAAGGCGTGAAAAAGTTCATCTAGGTCTCTCAAGTTTTAATTTTTTTATATTCGATTCCTATTCTTTTAGGATTTTGATGCTTTGATCCATAAGGTTTTCTCTCATTTCAGTAAACCTTAGATGTTTGCAAAAGAGAGAGAAAGCCATTAAAAAAATAATAAGAGATAGAAAGCTCTTGAATGACTAAATTTCAACTACAAATAGTTATAATTTTTATGTTATTGGATTCATCTTTAAAATGGAGCTCGATAAGGGTGTTTCTACCATTAATAATACTTGACAAGATAGATTAAGATTCGAAAAGATTTTTAATGTGGTTTAATTTTGAGTTTTTTTATCAAATTAAAATGTGTTTTTGTGGTTAAAAATGGGTTTTAGAAGTCCATATAATGTTTTTTCATGTTTTTTTATGTTAAAAAAAGATTGGAATTTAGGATTTTAGAGTTTAAAAACTTGAATTTTGATTTTTCAATCGCTAAAGCCAAAAAAACATTAAGATGGATGATACATTGTTTGTGCTATATATATATATATATATATATATATATATATATATATATGAGAGAGAGAGAGGGGCAAATAACTTGTTATTCATTGTTTTTTTTAAAAAAAGAAGATATGTTGAGATTGGCCTACCACGTTTAAACGTGTTTGGGCTATATAATTGTGGACTGAATGAATGGGTCGATCTTTTCAGCTCAAGTGCCTAGCTTTTTTTTTTTTAATGGCACCTTTTTTTATATTTTATAATATAATTCACTTAAAATAAGTTTATTATAATATATTTAAATAATTATCTAATTATGTCATTGTTTTGAAATAAATGAGATATCTTTATGGTAATTTTAATCTTTAATTTCTTAAAAACTTTCATATATTTTTTATTGAATTTACTATTCATATATTTGTGTATAAATTATCAAATATGACTTTTAATTGAAATTTTCTTTTAAGATTATGATGAATTTTAGTTTAAAAAACAATACTTCTCATAAAAAAATATATGTTTTGTATAATAATAATAATAATAATAATAATAATAATAATAATAATAATAAAAGGAAACTTTGATGAAAGAGATACATCTTTTCCTTCTTATTTCAAAACAATAGAATTTTTTTTGAATTTCTATTTTAACCACCTTCATTTTGTATTCAATAAACTATACTATTAATAAAAAATATTTTTTTAACTAAGAAAAAAAATTAATAAGAAAATATAATTTTTTTTTTCAAAATCTAAATTATTATTTATCTTATGCATATCCATATTTATTGCCATATAATTAAAAATTATATGTATCACAAATCAAATATTTACATGTGCATCTATTCATTGATTCTTATAATAAAAATCAGCTTATCATATTACTATTTAATCTATGTTAATATATTTTTTTAATTTATTAATTTGTATATTTTTAAATTCATTTAATTAAAAATAAATATAATATTTTTAATTTTTTTTTAAAATTTTTATAATATTAAAAAATATATCCACAGCAACAACAATATGTTCATTTATATTGTAAATTAATTTAGGATTTTTTTCGCGAGGCAACGCGGGACGCACATAATAGTTAGCTCCTAAACCAATAAGTACGCATGGGTTTGGAAAGAACCCAACAAGCAACATTCTCGCATAGACTTAGACTTGATAGAAAGACACGAGTGAGTGTGTGTGATGGCCTGATGGGGTTTGCCTTTTAAATGAAAGCGACATGTATGTCCTGTATACATTCACAGTCAAAGCAAGCATTGGCTCTAATGACTCATGACAGGCTCACAATAATACACCCTTTGAGTTTAGGAAATAAGTATCCTTCCATTCTAGGGTTAGACATAGCTAGCCACGTGGAAGATTAAAAATGAAATACAACTACTATGAACCATAAGAATCTTGTCCTGTGACAGACAACCAACACTCCCACAAGCACACACACACACACAAACACCTTGGTCTGTTGAGAGAAGAGGGAGTTCAATGTTCAAGTCTCATCTCACCTGCTAGCAACCACGTGAAGTGGCACCAATACTAGGTGTTTCCTGTCCACTCACTTCCCACAACATTGCCTGTTTTCTTTCTCTCTTTCCCTTTCATGCTTTTAAGCCCAAAAAAAACACCAACTTTTTAAACAAAAGAAAAAAAATGATTTTAAAGAAAAAGATGGTTCTTTGTCTCCCATAAATCCCCTCTCCTGGGATGCCTTAACTCCCACGATCATTATTCAAATCCCCACCTAGATCCCCACCCCCCTCCCCCTCCCCCTATCTCCCATTCTTACATCCCCCCCACCCTCATGGACATGTAGTACTTGTGCTGTGATGTCTTTCTCACGCTTAGTCGGAAGGTAAATGGATTTCCCCTGTCTTTCTCTATCCTAAACTCACCAAACATAATTGTTATAAAACAAGCATACACACACGATTAAACAGTGGCAACAGCTGTCTTTCTCAAGCTAGCTAGCTAGGTGCTCACTGAGAGAGGGGGGAAAGGGAAAAGGAGATAAGGAAACAGTAACAAATTGCTGTCTTTCTCACTTATGATTTCCATTGTTTGCAGATAAAGTGAATTTGAAAAGGATGGACTTGAACTAGAGAAGTGGAGAACTCTTTCCACAGGAGGCAGTTTAGGCAAGAGTACATTGGTGCACATGTCATTCTCAAGCTACTAGTCCACCGGGTAGCTCTACGGCGGATAGGTGTTTTTTGGTGCAATTACAAAGCTCAAATGTTTCCATTAAGCAACAATGGCAATGACCCCATGTCCTATAATGACCAACAAGCTTATAACATGCCCTTTTTCAGTGATATCATTTCCAATTCCAAACAATATGTGCCTCCTCCTTTATCTTTCTGCCACTTGCCCTCTCCTTTTTTTGCTTATGATCAGCTAGAATTAGAAGACCATTCTATTTTTCTCCAGCAAAACAATGACCTTTTACTTCACCAGCAACCCTTGAGAACTGCAGCTACCAGTACTACTCCCTCTCAGAGTACTGTTGTTAATAACATGGTGGATTACAACAAAAATGACGTTATTGAGATAACGGAAATCTGCAACAAGCAATCCAACAGCAGCACTGATCAGATCCCAAGAAAGAGATCTTCTAAGAAAGATCGACACAGCAAGATTAACACGGCTCAAGGACCAAGAGATCGGAGGATGAGATTGTCGCTAAAGGTTGCCAGAGAGTTCTTTGATCTGCAAGACAAGCTACGCTTTGATAAAGCAAGCAAGACTGTAGAATGGTTACTCACACAGGCAAGAACTGAAATCAAGAAACTATCTAGTGGCTTCCCCGTTATGAATTATAGCTGCAGTGTTGGCACCAAGAGTGCATCTTCTACTTCTGAGTGTGAAGTGCTGTCCGAAATCCATATTGACTCTACCCTTAAAGTGAGCAGTGTTTCTAAGGGTAAATCCTCACTATGTGTCAAGAGGAGGACTAGTAGAGCTTCATCATCACGTAAAGCTCTATTAAACCCTTTTGCAAAGGAATCAAGGGAGAAGGCAAGGGAGAGGGCAAGGGAGAGAACGAAAGAAAAGTTGCGGATCAGTCGAAGTCGAAGCCTCGATGAATCGAAGCTTTGTGAATTAGAAGCAGTGAACGATGAATTCAATCAATTCGCAGGTTGTTGGAATCCATTCGAAACAGGTGATCAAGAATCAGGTACTCACAATATCAATCCTTCCTTAGAAGTCCAACTGGCTGAAGCTGAAGTGCCGTTCTATCAAGAGCAAGAGCAAGAGCAATTAGATACTCGTGAGGGGATGATTGATGAAACCTTGGTGAATATGGGCAAGTGGAGTCCCTCTCTTCCCAATCATCCACACAAAAATGGAATTCCTCAAGAGGTAAGCTCCAAAAGGGAAATTTCTTTATTTTCCATGTTAGGTTTGATTTTGCTTAATTACTCTATTGAAATTAGTTGATACACCTGTTATTCAGATTTCTGACCATATATATATATATATATATATATATATATATATATATATATATATATATATAATTGGTTGCAGAATCAATTCACAGACTTTCAATATCCTTTGTACAAAACATGGGATCATGAGGCCTACAACATTGACGGTATGTGCTAGCATGGATATTCATCTTTCTCACCCTTGATGTGTCAAGTACTGGACAAAGATTTGAAGAATACTATGTATGGCTTGTCTATCGGTTTGGAGTGTAACATAAAAAGTTGTATCTTTTCATCATGAGATTTTCTTGTGAAGTGTTTTTTCAATGATTGTTAACTAGTTAATTTTTATTTTTTTAATGAAATCAAGTGTTGTGTGTTTCTTTTGTCTTAGCTTCATATAGTAAGCATATAACTCCTGGGATATATTCTTTGAAACTGCAAAAGAGAGCTTCATATATATTAAAAAATCACAGATTTTTCTGTCCTTATATATTCTTCTAGGGTTAGCTCTCTACTATTTATCTCTTAATATGCAATTCTTAGGCTCTGCAGAACTTCCTAGGTCCAATTAGCCCACTTGATTGGATCAGGGGGAAAAAAAAAAAACTTCAAGGAAAAGTGATTGAATAGACGAAAGGGTCATTCACTGTCCACTTTCAAGTGTATCAGGTGCCCATACAGAAATTTCAACGCATGCATCTATGATCTCATATATCTTTAATTAGTTGAAACGAAAGGGTTGCAAGTTCAACCGTTGATAAATTTGTTGCGTACGTGCAAGCAGTGGATTTGAACTCTTTTGTAACTTACAAGCTTGAATTGAGCCTGTGCTGGAACATTAAAATTAATGAACTGTTGAATTTCAATACTAATGTTCTGATATTCTTAAATTTCAGAATAATTAAGTTTTGTAATCCATAGCAATAGAAATTATGATTGGTTTCTACCAGATTTTGATAGGCTAGTTCCCTGAGACACTTTCCTATACTATTAGTGGAATCAAGGAGATGCGATGAAGGAAAATTTCAATTCTAGAGTTCATATTCTTTATTTTGTGGTTGTCAATATGAACAGAACTTTTCTTCTTTTAATCACACGCGCATATATATATATATATGGTACCAAAATTGATGAGAGCTAACAGAAAATGTTGATTTATACATGAATCATTCACTTGGAAATTTACTTTCAAGACACCGTATAGTAATAATGTATATTCTACTTGTAAATTCCTTCATGCCCACTTGTTTGCAGGCAAAATGATTTAAGATTTGTAGTGACTATGGAACAATTAACTTTTGTAGTACATGAGCTAATATATTGTACGTATGTGATCACAAATACTTGGCGAATGAACAATTACATGAAAATAAACGATCTCCAAAAATATTTCATCACCGTTTTGTGGAAAGATTTAATCACAAGCAACGCAGATGATCTAGCGAAAATTTAAGTTAAATTGGCAACAATTTAACCTACAGTTTAGATAAAAGGTACTTTATATATATGGAATGCACATCCAATAACGTTATGAACTAAGATTCTGAAAAAAGGGTTTTTTTTCTTTTGCTACAAAGAAGAGGTTCGAATCAGAAACTTATTGAAAAAAGAAATGTTAATATTAATTAAAAAAATACTAACAAAAGTTACCAACGTGGAAAACCTCCAAGAGGTTCTGATATTTGTTTCATGTCCTTATCTTATCCTTCGAATTAAGGGTTAATAATTTCTACTAGCTGTAAATACTTGAGGGAATATATAGCATCTCGGTGTCCACATGATTTTCTCTAATGAATTACTAATTATCATCAGGCCTGCTACCAAATTAAAAGAGTTAATTATCCGTGCAATATTTATATATTTTTTAATGATTATACTGTATGCCTTGTGTTAAAAACATCCTTCAAATTAAGGCCTGCTACAAAAGAAATTCAATTGGATTTTAATTAAAATTCCATAAACTAACTAAATTACCTCTATTCAGCATTAAAATGCTAGGCAGTGTTTGAAAGTCAAGTCATGAATTTACTCAGGATACTAATTTCAATAGTTCATGAAAGTATAGGGTTAATTGTAACATAACTAGCATATATGGAATTATATTATACTTGTAACAATTTTCACTTCAAGAACTTGAATTAAAGATAGACTCTAAATTATATATTAATGACTTTCTTTGGCGGCGCGCGGCCCCTTTCACTCTTCTTCTTCTTCTTCTATTTCTTTTATTTCATTTTAATGTTTTGATGTTAACTCAAATCTAGATTTGATTTATTTTTTACTATTTTTTAGAGGATCATATTGGATATTGAGTTGTGCCCTTTTAGAATAAAATCTTAACTTCGGTATGTTATGGTGGTTGGAAAATATTGACTATATTTGATCATTTTGGATGGTTAAATCTTATATTATTAAGACCCGGCGACGAAGTAAGGTAACTCGTTTCTATTAATTTACAATAGTTTAAGCTCAATTATATATGTATTTTGTAAAATAAAATACCCTTGTTGGAACATCCTAGTCAAGAAGAAGAAGTCTTATAAACTTTTGATTAAAAGCTAATTATTATTTATGATCTCATTCATGAAAAGAAAAATAAAACCTATCTTATTTTGTTATTCTTGATCCATCTAGTAAAAGTGAAATTGAATTAGTAAAAGATTCCTTGTGTCACAGGGGTGGGTACGGATTTATATAGTTATTTCAAGGGATTGTGTAATTATTATAGTGCCTTCAAATTTATGAAATAATAAGATGGTATTTAGGATGTAATAAGTGTAAATAATAATTAGTTTGTAATCACTTACAAATGTTTTCTTTACAATTTAAATATTTTTTTTCATCTCTAAAGTAACAAGAAACTTTTTTTTATTGAAATTGCACTTAATTATCAATTAATAATTATCATAATTATGGAGAGATTAGCTATATTACGAAAGAAATATAAATTTTTATGATTTATTTAATAACTCTATTTAACAATTCATTTGTTAGGAAATAAATCGTACTAGTCTTCTTTGGAAGTAACAACATGTATACTTCTCGAGTCATATATAATTGAACAACAATTAATGTTAGTAACTAACATGCATGATTATGGGATAATTAGTTAAGCTGGTAGGTAAGAAGATAAATTATTATAATTCAGCAAAAATAAAATATTTAATAATTTGTAATTTGGAGGCATTATAATGTAATAGAATAACAGTAACAAGCTCCGTGGGCCACCTTATATTCACTCACAACCAGTCCTCCATAATTTAGCAAAGATTACTTAACTCTCGTAAGAGGAGAAATTAAACCTCCGAATTGAGCACGTAAAATGTTTGAAATATGATTTATAAAAACATCAAAATAAAAATGTGAAGAACTGACCTCCCTCAATTATGGTGTGCGGAATGAAGTTTATCTTCCAATCAATCATCACGACCAAAAAAAATCATTGCCTAGGCCCACCATCTTCAAGTTATATTGGTTGGCATGTGGAATGGGAAGGAAATAGTCATGATAGCTTTGCCCGGTTGATAACTCTAGCCCAGGCATCCATTTATCCTTTCGGTCCTTTTCTTTTGTGGTTCACCGAGACATACGTACAGACACTTGTGGCAACCAGTGTCAATCATCCTCATAACATACCAGGCAAATAAGAGAGTGCTACCTCGCATTGTGCACCACATATCTTCGGTAGGTGACTGCGTCAATGGCGTCTGCGCCTTGGGCAACTTTGGATAAGATAATACTTTGAAAAAAAAAATAGTACAATCAATCCAATTGTTTTATATATCAACGAGTTCATACATTATTGTATCTAAAATTCAGAGTTTTGTCTCAATTACTTTTTTTCATGTATATCGTGAAAGTAATAGTCTGATAAATTACATGGCTAAGCAGGAAGTGTCAAGATCTAGTGATTTTATTATTTGATTTTGATTAATCTCTTAACTTATCTTTATCAAGCTGCTAAAGATATTTCATTTAAGAGGTTCAGATTCATTAGAGAGATGAATTGGAGACTCTTAAAAGTTTTCCCTAAATTTTGTTGTGATGGTTATCTGGTGTAGATTTCAATGTTGCTTTCTTAGGCTGTTTTGTCCTCTTTGTATGAACCTTGCTTTGTTTGGTAGTTCCTGCAAAATTGATATGTTGCAGGCTCTGTAATTTTGCATGCCGGCAGGTTATGACATTCAATAAAATCATATACTTCTCAAAAAAAAAATTCAGAGTTTTGGCTATTAGTATGCGATGATAGGAGATATGGACATATTTAGTGAGAAACTTTCAATTGTAATGACATCGAATAAAGTTCAGGGAGATATAGAGTGGTATAGACTTGTGACAAGTATTAATTGGCATTTTAAAGGCTTGTATATCTTTCCATTTGCCTGTGCGAAGTAAGGGAAAGAAAGCAAAGAAATCAGGGATAGCAAAGTTGGAGAAGAACACATCACCTATATAGCTGTTGACTATATGTCATCAGTGAAAGTTTGGATTTGTATGTCTTTTTGGATTTGATGGGGGTGAAGAGTAGGATGATGGATCCGGGATATAAATGTTGAACTTGGAAAGAAACAGCATGCACGAAAAGTCAGGACATCATAGCTAGTCCCAAACCAGTTCTAAAGAAACAAAACAGGCATCTGAGGAAGGACACTCAGATTCTAACGAAAAAGGCATAGATTCCTCTATCCTGTGTACTTCTTTAACAGATTGCCATATGGTTTTGTCTTGTGAAGCTGTGAGGATGCCAGTGAATATTCTTTTCCTGACGGACCCTCCAATAAGATCGGACATGGATGGATTGAGCATCGTGGTCTCTGTGCTGACTTCCTTATGTAAATTTTATGTGGAGTAAATAATTGGATTTTAATTAATCATCATTACATTCCAAACAAGTAACAAAGAGGGGAAAAGGAGCAAGAATTAGATTAATAATTGCATTGACTTACCTATATATGTTGCAGAAGTGTAACTAAAATTTCAAGAAAGAATTTTATGGGTCCAATTTTTTCGAGCTGCAATCAATTTTAATATTTGCATTGTAAAATTCAATCTTGCCAAGATGCAATACCCAACGAATACTTCAATTTCTTGTGATTGTATGACCTATAATTTTCTTTTCTTTTCTTTTTCTTCTTCTTTTTTCCTTTCATATTTTGCTCCGCTGATAAATATAGCCTGAAAGGAGAATGCTAAATTAACATAGGGTAAAACAGCTTGGCTTTTTCAATATAGTAATCAATGGTTTCACTTTACTTCTTAAACATATTTTTTTTTAATTTTATTTTTTAACATTAAATTTATTGGATATAAAATTTCATAATTTATTTTTATTTATCTTTCACGTGGTTATCCTAATCTTATGACTAAGATCGCAAGTTTTGCGGATTAACTGTGTTGACTCAAGTTATTTTTTTGTCTATTTTTTAACCATTGTTTTTCAATTTCATTATTTAATTTGGATTGATTGAGAATCGGGTTTTATAAAAAAAATTATTCGATTTCCTTGGAATTGGTCCTGGTTTTCTAAGCTGGGTTTGGCAAGTTAACCTGGGTTAACTCTGGTCTTTTTTTATCCTTTTTTTATTTGATTCCTTTTCAATTTAATTCTTCAAAATTGGGTTTATTGTAATTAAAATTTATAAAAAAATTATTTTTTTATGGGGTTCTCGGTTTTATAATCCGGGTCATGAATTAAATCGGTGACTCAGTTTTCTTTTTTTTTATTTGATTTTTTTTTAATTTCATCCTTCAATATTATGTTCATAATTAGACTTCATAATTTCTTTTAGTTTGCAATCATGAGGTTATTCCAATCCCATGACCTCAATCACAGGTTTGATCAGTTGACTCGGGTGGTTTTTTTTTTAATTTCACCCTTCAACATTAGGTTGATTGAGAATTGAATTTTATAATTTGTTTCGATTTACTTTCTATAAAGTTATCACGGTTTTATGACTCATGTTTAACAAGTTAACCCAAGTTGATTCGACTCATTTTTTTATCTAAATTTTATTTTCAATATTATCATTCAATATTTGATTGATTAAGAATTGAGTTTTTTATTTACTTTCTATAAAGTTATTATAGTCTCATGACCTGGGTATCAGATTTGACAGATTAACCCGAGTTGATTTAACTCGATCTAATATATATGTTATTGTTTTAATATTTATAAAAATATACTGCACCAATTTTTTAAAGTTAATTAAATTATATTTTAAATTAGTTGTTTGAATTATTTTTAAATTTGTCAAGTGAATAACATTACATTAAATTAATTCTTATATAGTTTTTTTATTATAAAAATATATTAATAATACCTAAACATTTTTTTAATAAAAAAAAAAAACTAATTTGAATGGCAGCGCAGCGTGGGAAGAACCTAGTAAATGCTATAGCTAGACATGCCAGGTGACCATATACGATTTAGAGAAAAAGCAAGACTTGAAATAAGAGGAAGCACATGGCTTTTATGTGCTGTACTATATGTGATCCATGATTCATCACTTCACGAGTTAGCTAGCAGCTTCATAATTGACTGCTTGTCATGTTGACAATAATTCTTAACAGCAGAAACTAAATTAAATTCTCATGAAGATTATTGGGGGGAAAGATAATAATAATTCCAAATTATTATTTATTCTTATTGGCTCTAGTTCAACAATTTGCAATAGAAAGAGAAGCACACTCAAACAGAATACCTTACAAATGCAATGACCACAGCAAGAACATGCTTCTTCGACGTATAGCAAACTATTATTTATTCTTATTATTAGTAGTTAATTATTTGCTTTTTTTATGTAAACGAATAACTAGACATGGCCTGGGTAAAATTCATTGCACCGAGCTAGTATATTCACAACATGAAAGCAACTCATCATCTGACATTCAAGAAGAAGAAGAAGACAAACGTAGCCGCACTGTAAAGATTCTCGGGAACAAGAAAAAAAAAATAGTAATGAAAATAATCTTCAGTGGTAAAAGTGCTTTTCTATGGGCTATCACAGAGACTCAAGTTTATTTTCTTACTTTCTAAACAGTGCCAAACAATCAACTTTGTAATTTGGATAGCTGTTCTTTACGAAACGAGCGTTCCCCTGCTTCTGCTAGGCCTAGCATAGATGAGTTCCTTTTTATAATTCAGAGGATCAAGTTGGCGTTTGTGTAAAAATATATTTTAAAGAAAAAGCCTCATTTTTGCTGTGTTTGTTTCGTGATAAAATTTGAAAAAATAATATTTTGAAATTTTATTTAATAGATTAAGTTATTAGGTGAGATGATTTTTTAATATGGTATCAGAGTTTTAATGATCAAGTAGTCACGAGTTTGAATCTCATCATCTTCACTTATTTGATAACAAATTAAACACAAGATAATGTGAGTCTCTGTAAATTTCAAGGGCTTTTACTTGAGGAGGTATATTAGATAATAATATAAATAATATCTTGAGACCTCACCTAACAGCTTAAACTATTGAATGAGATAGTCTTTTTTAACAAAAAGGTTAATCAATCTTTAAATTTAGTACATTTTATTAAAAAAAAACAGCAACTGATTTCGTAAAATATTTAATCACCAATGTTTTACAATCACTATTACTACCACTTGATTACAACTATTACCCATAGTTATAAAACTTGATCCATCCTAGCAAGCTGACTTAGGTCCCTGGCAACCCGAGACCTAGAATAGAATTCAAATCACAAAACTTAAGTAATCCATAGAGTCAACCTGAAATCTAGTGTAACCAAGATTAGACCCAACTTTTTATATATATATATATATATATATATATATATATATATATATATATATATTTATAAACCCTAAAAATATAAAATTACTTTATAAATACTTAGCCTTGCGTATCTTTTTTTATAACTTACATCTACGTAAATTGTTTCTTAACTTTTTTATGATGGATAATTATATTACACTTCATATTTTCTTATAGTCTATATCTATATAAATTATTTTTTAATTTTTTAATATGGGATAACTATATATAGTTTATATTTACATAGATTGTTTCTGAACTTTTCGATATGTGATAACTATATACTACACTTTGTGTCTTATATTTTTTTTTTTATAAAACTTGATCCATCCTAGCAAGCTGACTTAGGTCCCTGGCAACCCGAGACCTAGAATAGAATTCAAATCACAAAACTTAAGTAATCCAGAGAGTCAACCTGAAATCTAGTGTAACCAAGATTAGACCCAACTTTATATATATATATATATATATATATATATATATATATATAAACCCTAAAAATATAAAATTATTTTATAAATACTTAGCCTTGCGTATCTTTTTTTATAACTTACATCTACGTAAATTGTTTCTTAACTTTTTTATGATGGATAATTATATTACACTTCATATTTTCTTAGAGTCTATATCTATATAAATTATTTTTTAATTTTTTAATATGGAATAATTATATTTACATAAATTGTTTCTGAACTTTTCGATATGTGATAACTATATACTACACTTTGTGTCTTATATTTTTTTTTTTATAATTTACATCCACATGTATTGTTTCGAAATTTTTATATATGGGATATTAAAATCTCAAACATAATTTTTTTTTTATTTTCCTATTTAATATGTGTGACCTAATACCCGATCTCTTGATCATATCAACCCTTAAAACCGGATTTAATAACTATATTATTAACAACACTACCATAGTTGATGCCAACCACCACCATCATGCACCTTACAAACACCATCACCTACTATCATCAACACCATTCCATCATGAGAATATATTTTTACCATCATTTTCTCCAACTGTTTTTCATAGCTAATAACCACCACCACCATCAACACATTCACTATTATAAAAAAAAATCTTTACTATAATTATCACCATTACCATTATTACATATTTTTATATTATTATTTATCAAATATTATAAAATTTACTACAAGTAAAATATTTTTACAAAATAAATTCCTTAGAAATTAAGAGTTCTTTTATCTAATTTTCGAGGTTCGCTTTTCTAATTTACCTTCATAAAAGTTCATATTTAATTATACTTCTTGCAATACCTTCTTTATATATTTTAGAAATTACCACTCTCGATAATTTTTTTGAATTTATAATATTTCTAATGCTGGCAACACTAAAATATGCAAGAGCGTTGAGTTAAGCGCGGATGTCAATAATCAAAATTCTACATGCGAAACACATCTGGTGATGGTACCAGCACCATGGAATTCAAGTCAATCAGCATTAATGCTTTTACAAATTACTTTATGATCGTAATGTATTTTTTTTTTATACTATATGTTTATTGCTGGTTTGGTTTTTGTTTTTTACCAAGATCTTATTCTTCTCTTTTGTTTCATGTATGGGTGCAAGCTCTTTGCTCTCATTGTGATTTTTATTTTGCTTTTTTATCTTTTCAAATGCATAATTAAAATATTATAGGAATTCAATGTAATAGGAGTTACTAGCTTTGGTGCTCTTGATTCGTCATGAGGCTAGCTATATTATTTGTTTATATAAAAAACAATATTCAAGTGTTGAAATAAGGTGTGTGTGAATATAATAGTCCTAACAAACTTGTAACTATATTAATTATAGTTGAATAAACTCGGGATATCCTGTCAAACTCGTTATTCAAATCATGTGATTAGAATAACCCAATAAAAAAAAATTATAAAACTTTTTTTTTGAAAAAAAATATGTTAACTATTTATATATGTGACTTGAGTCATTAGACCCAAAGTATCTAATATGAAAAAAAAAAAAACATGAAGTTCAATTTCCAATCAATTAAATAATAAATGATGAAATTGAAAAAAATAATTTTAATTATACAAAAGGATTAAAAATAACAATTAAAGAGTGAAGATCAAAATTAAAATACAAAATAAATTTTATATTTAATTGAAGGGTGAAATTGAGAAAAAAAAATCAATTTAATAAAATGAAACAAATAAAAAAGAATGAGTATCAAGATTGAAAAATAAAATAAAAACAATATTGTAATTAAATGGTAACATTGAAAAGAATAATAACTTTTATACAATGATAAAAAAAATTAAAAATCAAAACAATAAGGACCATTAGAAAACATAATACCATCAATTTGAATTAAATAATGAAACTGAAAACCACTAAAACTTTTACAAAGAATTAAGAAAAAAATAGAAATCCAAATAATAAAGATCATATTGAAGAATATAATATGTGAAAAATTAGGATTGGAGAATGAAATTAAAAATAAATAAAAATTATACAAAATAAAACGATATTTTTAGATATTAGAAGACGTCACACATGCCCACATGAAGGGCAAAAGCTCCCACGTGCCAGCTTTTTTTATGTAGCGAAATAAAAAAATATTTGATTATTTCCATAATAATAAATTAATTATGTTTTGGAAAATAAACATGATTTTACATTGATGATTTTTAAAGTAATAAAATTAATCAATTAACATTGTTGTTTATTAAACTAATGAATTAAATACATTAATAAATAACATAATTAGTTTAATAACTCATAAATTATCTATTGATATTTATTAATTTAATATAATAGATTAATTTTTTATTTACAAAACTATTAAAGATTTAATTTGATTTAATTGCACTTAACATAAATAAATTATTTTAATTTTCTACTTGCCATTAAAATTATTTTTTTTATTACTTCTCAAGATTTTTTTTAATTAAAAAATTATTTAAAAATGATTAGAATAATTTAATATAAAAGATTTAAAAATTATTTTTTAATTTTCTTATTACTTCTCAAGATTTTTTTTAATTAAATCCCCATTCTATATTTTTTTAATAATCGAACCAAAATGATTAGAATACTTTCACAAACATTATTTGCATATGAACTATACTCATTATTCATGTAAATATATTCCAATTTGATTCAACATTTATTTTTCATCTATTTCATTTTAATTCAGTAAAGGGATAGATAAATGCAAGATAACAAGCCAAATTTATTTGCAATCAATATTTGCTTAATTTATATTTTTAAGACATGATGAAGGGTATATTTATTAAGAATAAGGATTTAATTAAAATTTGGAATAAGCTGTAAAATAAGGTGTAAAATACATGAATTATGATGATAGGATAAGTTGTAAAATACATGATGCATATATTGGACTTGATAAGAATTAATCCTTCTCATGTCTAAATTTGTCACAAAAACAAAATAAATTCATGTCTCTCATGAAGTGTGGAATAAGCTCGTCCAACATCATTTAATTTCTCAACATTCCATACTACCCATTATCTTATTTATTATTGATTGATTTGTTTTTTAGTTTGGTTGACTAAAGTTTAACCTATATTTTTATTAAAAATGAATTTTACATGCAAGGGCTTAATTGCAGCAATGCCTTTCCTGTTTTGAGTGACTGAATTACATATAAGATAAAATTACAGAATAAAAAAACTTTCAAATAAAAACTGAAATGCTGTAAAAATAAAATAAATTGTTAAAAATTTTCAAAGACCAAAATGAACTATTGAAAAAGTTTTATTTAATCTTGTCCCATCAATTAAGTACACTAAACACAAAACAATAACATGTATTTTATCAACCCAATCTTATCTATTATTTGACTAGCTAGTACATTAATCCATTTTCACTTATCATGTTCTCGATCTTCAGCATATCCAACATATTTATTTTTTTACAACACAACATAAATGTGCCAATATAATTCAAAACCTCAGAAAACATGGACACTTGAGGTTTTGCTTTTGAATTTATAATGTGAGAAATTAATTAAATTTGATTTATTAAAAATATACGTTGAATCGAATTATATATGTATACATAAATAGACGTCTCAATTGTTCTTTCAGATTATTTCTGGTATCAATTTTGCCATTAAAATTTCAAAATTTCTCAATTAAGGACTTACATGTTTTTGTGTGGCTTTCCATCCAATTTCTATTTTTTTTTTAATATGAAATGATATTATTTTGTAAGGAACTTAACTTTTTCGTTAAGTATTCTAACATAAGTAGTCTTTAATAGAAAAATCTAAATAGTTTGATAATAAAATTGATATAAAAAAAATATTTTAGAAGCAAGATATTAAGTATATTTCGTCAATTGTTAAGAGATATACGTAATAAAATTTTAATTAAATCAAAACAATAGGAATTTTAAGCAGTGATAAGGATTACGGAAAACTCTTTTGTATGTATGATGCAATTGAAAAAACTAATGACAAGTTTAAGCAGTCATAAAGATTATGGAAAACACAAAGAGTTAACCAAAAACTAGTGCTAAACCCTTGTGTTGGCAGGCTGAAAAGGCTGGGTTATTTCCTTCTTGTAATCCCTACTTTTGTCTTGTGTATATTTTCCTCCGTATTCCTTTTTGCTAGCTAGCCTCTAATTTTTTTGGCTCTAGCTAGCATCGTTCAATAATAATAATCGATTATTATACGCACAATTTGAAACCACAAACACCAAAATACAAAAGCCAAAATCACATGATACAATTAACGTTGAACTTTGTCTTTAATCTAATCTAAGTACACTAATAAAACGGTAGCATTTTGCATGGAATTCTACGATGTAGTTACGTGGATTGGCCACGAGTACGAGGCATGTAAGTACCCAATTAATCAATAATAATTAATTTATCACATATTAAAATTAACAATATAAGATGGATCCCTCTTAACATGAACTGTGCAAATAAAAAGATGACAAATTTTAAAACATTGATAAATCTTTAAGAAAGAGAAGCCATGAAAAACGTTTTTGAAACTTGAATTGAAATTTTTTTACAATGCTTTTATTATTTATTATATATTAATTAGTTGAGATTTCACCTTCTAAATTTTAATTTAATATTTTTATATTACATTTTTTTTACACAACAAATGAAGGGAAAAGAAAAGGCAAGGAAGTCTCCAGGTTTAGAACAAGCTTTATCAAATGTCCCTTAATTTATAAAGTTATGACAATGCAAAAGTTTAATTTATCAAATGTCCCTTACTTTTTAATCGAGCCGTTTCTTAGTAAAATTGTGAAATTACACCACATAATTTGTAATATTATTTTCTTCAAATTCAAGAATAATTATGAAGTCGCTGCATGAGGGCTCTTTCTTGAGCTAAATAAATACGATTCAAATGAGATTTCAAATTATGAAAGCGTTTAGATTAAAGTTTGGAAGTTCAGTTCTAAATGCTTTAAGATTTGAGCTAAGTAATCATTTTTATGAGCATCGATCTTGAAATTGAACTTGTTCAGACAAACAAAACACTAATTATATCATTTCTCAAAGAAAAAATAATTGAATGAATGAGTAAAAACACACGGAAAAAATCAGGGTAAAAGATATATTGATATTGATATTGTTTCAAAACTTATTTGTAAACAATCATGCTATTAAAATCCAACCACCATAAGCAATTACGGACATTAGAATAGCTTTAAGACCTGATTAAGCACACATTGCTAGCGGTTATAATCTATAGATGTGATCTGACCGTGCACATTCCTCCCTCCCTCCCTCCCTCTCTCTTAAAGATCTAAGAACAAACAGAGTGATTTATTGGCTGTGACTTGGGATAATGACTGAGATAAGACCTACATGGCAAAAAATGCACCATGAGGGGCGACTTTGTTCTGATTTTTCCACAAAAAAAGGTAGGTTTCGCAAAGCTTAAATACATGGAGCTATAAAAAGAAGCAAGGGGCATATATATGCAGCTGTACCCAGAGGTTAAAACGATCGGCCGGCTGGGATAGAATCTTTATCGTTATCTAGCCCAGTGAGCCGCAAAGAAGAGAAAAATAAATAAGGAAACAGGAGCCCTAGTAACCCATAAACGACCAGATTTAGAGTTGGAAATGCTCATTCTATATATTATTTCCCACAGATCTCGACAATTTCATCATGGGTTTTAATTTCCCAGAAATGCACAGATCAAGCTGAATCACTGGATCGGAGTTAGCCAAAACCCTAAATTAAAGAAAGCAGATCAGCTGCAAGATGTCCTTAAAAAAAAACAACACATGGAGAGAGCAAAATTCTGCGAAAAACAAATGATTATCTGACATAACAAGTATGTTTGGTTTTCTGAAGAAAAAGAAAATCGCCCAAAAACCCAAGCATTGATCAAGCCAAGAAAACACGACTCAGATCAAGAATTAACCTTATCTGCAGCATGATCAATTTCCACCCACACGCAGACAGAATAAGAGAGAGAGTCTTGTAAACCCTAGAGTGTTAAACTGATAAAAACAATTCCTGGTATATTTTCAACAAGAGACTGAAATACCATCCGCTTATGTTTAAACTTAGAAATTCTTGAATGAAAACAAAGCCCTAGAGAGAGAGAGTGTGTGTGTGTGTGAAATCATAATCTGCCAATTAACTCAGTATTCCTAGAAAAAACCTAGGAGAGAGAAGAAAAGCATCACTGAGTGGAGGCAAAGGTTGTGCTGCATCACCAATGGCAGAAATCATAGTTACAATTCATAGCCATGCTAGACAAAAGAGAAATCAACATATCTGTTTTGTCTTTGAGTGGTTGGACCATTTTTGAAGGAGTGGAAAACACGAAAAAAAAAAATGAGTGACTTAATTATCAGACCAACTAAAGGAAGATAAAGAAGAAAAGGGAAGTGGTATAGATAGTACTGTGTGTGCAGAAGATAGAATAAAATGTCTCCCTTTCCATTTATGTGGGTGTATGCAATGTAACTCATTATTTGTGCAAGAATATTAACTACACACCACAGGCCTTTTCGGTCATTCATGATAGAATCTCTAACACTCTTCTTCAATGCGACCTAACATGTACTGTGCCACTTGTGATTTTGATTTGCTTAGCTAGCTAGCTAGGTACCTACTTTTTAGCTGGGGAGGACCATCATGGTTATGTGTTGTGATAAGGACTAACACTTTTAATTAATTGATTTTTTTTTAATTTTTTTATATCAGTATTAAAATAATAAAAAGAGACGTTAAGAAATATTAATTTAAATTTTTTTCAATTTTTTTTTAAATACGAAATAGCCGCCCTTGTATATCCAAAATACATGAGAACTTGAAAGGGTATTCTCGGTGACAGCTTCGTCATTATTTGCCATACATGTACAGTAGTGTTACAGCAAGAGATCATGTTCATCAGTAAAACAGAGGATTAAACGAACAAGTGCAGGACGGATTCGATTGAGATTTGTATTCATAACTAGTTTTGTAACTACGGATATGGCAAAGCAGAAAGGTAGAAGTTGAGAATACCGTTCCCACTACTCCATATCACAGTGGTTTGTAAAAAAAAAAAAAAAAGGTGGAGATTTATCTGGACAAAGCAAGGTGGATTCAATTGCTTTGGAAAAGTTGGGAACATTGGGTTCTAATTAACATATGGAACCACAGATAAAGACATCAAGGTTAAAGGGTATCCGGCTTAAAATATCATCTCAAAAAGTTATGGAAGATCATGTTTAGTATAGGAGTTAAATTGTGCAATTAAAAATTTCTTAAATTTTATTTTGCTTTCAAATTATGTTTTAGTATTTTTATATTGTTTTAATATGTTAAAATCCGTGTTTCTAGTTCGTATTGAATTATGAAATTTTCTTCTTTTCAGTATTTTTTACAAGGAATCCAGAACATGACAACATATACCACATGTAATATAACACATAAAACTCGACAGAGTTGGCATTCTATACTTTTAAATTATCTTAACTGTAAATAATATAGCCTTCTTTATTTATTTTGAAGGAGGATTGACTGGGACTATACAAATTATTAGTTTAATATATTTTATAATTAATTGATTGATTACACATGATATTATTATATTTATATAAATACATATGTATTATTAATAAATGCTTAATTTATTTTTAATATTCATACAATATTATATTGATAAATCTAGAGTAAAATAAAATTCATATGGTAAAAAATACTTTACAAAGAAAATTATAAAGTTGTTATAATTATGGGATTTATATTGCATCAAATCATTATTTATAAAATGTTCCTGGTCGATACTCTTAAATACTGGACATTCATTACAGCCATAAAAACTTATACATATTATATTCTTTCCTTTATGAAAGTAAATAGTTGTTCTCATAAGTTGAGGTATAAAAGATACCTAAAACTAATATGTAGGTGCTTGTCATAAGACATATATTTTGAACTAATCCGCATGAGAATTCCATATGGAGAGATCACTTATGTCCATGGAAAGGCTCACGTGACGGTTGTGTAATTGATTTTTAGACTCAAGATCATTAAGTTATCTTATATAGAAAATGTTATGCTTTGATCATGTTATATGTTAATTTAATTGAGATAACAAAATGATAGACATTTGATATAACATGAACTATATAAAGGTACTTGAGTGATCAGAAAAGGATTCATAACTCTAGGTAAATTTTAAAAAAAAATATTTCATTTATTCTCAAATAATATTAACTGAGAAATCTCTGTCTAAGATGAATACAAGAGTCCCTTTAGAGTTAGTAAGTTTGTTAATTGCAATATTTGAATTATGGATTAGTTTATGCAAAAACTCTACGTTTAGGATTTTTTACAGTTAAACCATAAAAGGTAATCAAAGATCAAATAGTTAGTGGCTTGATCATACAGTTCATCTAATTTTGAACCATTAAAGATTCCTAGCATAATCGAATTAAAATAGAAGCAGGTACACAGATGCCCTAATTGAATTGGCCATCCGGTGCGGTTCTAACGACCCTAGTTAAAAAATGTGGGGTTGATTGGCTTTGTTAATACAAATATTCTTTAAAAATAAAATCATCCATATTAAAGCACTTAACATGTTTAAGCATATGTCGTTAGTGTGATAAGAAATGGTTATGGCTTTGTAAATCCAATTGTAGGTTTTTCAATGAACATATTATATTTATATATAATATTATAGTGGAAATTTTAATTGATATTTCAACATTAAAATTGAAAAATAATTGAATTGAAAAATTAAGGAAATTAAAGAGAAATAATATATACTATGCTATATAATGAAAAGATAAATGTAATATAAATGACATGTGGTTTACGTTTTCGTATGATTTCTCTTGATAACTAGAAAATAAAATAGAAATAATAAGAATGCAACCACACAGAATAATCACAAAAAAAATTAATTGAAATGAAATTACTAAATATCATATAAACAAACCGAATCCACATGCATAAAAATATATTAATTAACCAAAAAAAGAAAATAACGTTTATATTAAATAAATATCAAGGAACATATACATGCACAACATCAATAAATTAAAGTTTTAGTGTCTTGGTATATAAAATAGGCTTAAAACTAAAAGGGTAGGTTTTTACTAAATTGTTTGTCCATCCATGTACGTAAAATATAAGGAAAATTAAATGGGATGATGAATTTAACAAGATTTTAATGTATACAACAGAAACAACAGAGGGTTTAAAAACAAAAACATAAATGTTTATAAATCGAATATAGTGACAAAACATAGGTCAAATACAAGAAAAATAGTAAATTAATGATATTTTTAACCAGTATTATTTTGTCATGTATTAGAAAATTAACGCATAAAATGCTAGCTTCATATATTCAGGTAAAAATAGGAAAGTTAAATAATTGATACCAGGGTTAAAAAAAAGGAGAAAATATCTTAACTAAAAATTTTGAATTACAATTTTTTTAACATATGTTTACTGTAAATCTTTTTTGCTTAAATCAAATGAAAACTGATCACATCATAAGTTTCGATTTAAGATGCATTTTGAATATATTTTTTTATAAGATGTAAAAGAAAAAGAAAAAGAAAAAAAACATCTCTTACACTTTGTTTGTCAGTAGGGATTGAATGATGGATACGAGGAGAAAAGGATAAGGATCCAATGAGGCATTAATTAGAAGAATCCCTCGAATCCTTTCTCCCTTGTAATTTCAAATAAATTTAATTTGGGTATATTGGCTCTTATCCTTTCATTTCTTTGTAATTTCATTGCTTTCAATTTGGATGGGTTGGCTCTCTTTGTTAGTCAAGCAACTATAAGGATGATAAGTCACCCTCTCCATCCTTCTCCCTCTCCATCCTTCCTGATAAATATAGCTTTACACTCTACTTATCGCGAGGGATTGAGAATGAAGGGTGGGTGTATCCTTCATTTGGTAAGAGAGACGAGGAGGATCCAATGAGAGATTGAGGGATCTTTCCTTTTCCTTTTTAGCCAAACAACTAAAGAGATAGTAAGCCATCCATCTGATCTCTCTTATCAATCCCTCCACTTTACCTAATTTATCCCCCCCATCAAACATAGCCTTAAACAAGATCAGCCCCCATTAACTTAATAATAAAGTTTATGATACTATAATTGTTGAATTATCTAATATATTTCTTTCACAAAAACAGCAACAATTAAGAATTCATATTCGATATGGATAAATAAATATATATTATATATTTCTTAAAATGTTGTATTACCCTTTTATTTTAATTTCAATAAATAAAAAAATATTAAACATCGATTCTACTTTGAAAAACAATGCTATAAAAATTACATGAAATTTGGGTCAAGCATTTTTAATAGGTATGATATCTATTCTTGTTTAAATATATAATGATAATAACTACGACAATAATCAAATAAAATTACAATAATATATTCAAATAACTAAACAATTGATTATACATAAATAATCAAACGATATCAAAATTATTTTCCCCCTGTAATGCAGGGCTATCCTAGTAAGTAGTTAACAAAGTAAACTAATTGATGTAAGAGCAAATCCTAATAGCGTACTATAACCACTGCTATATAATTAGAGTTTTATCTTTATCTGTTTATGTATTAGTTATTAAAGTCATTTGGATGGCTAAGATTATTTTTAAGGGTTTTTTTTTTTTTTAGTTAGGGCTTTGCTTAGTATTTAAGGGTTGCTACAATAAATTACAGGTTTCTTATATTAATTTTGAGAGTTTATAAGGAGATCGAGGGATCCGCATACATGCATGCATGCATATATAACTTACATTATTGTATTTTTATTCTATTTTCTCATAATTAATACCTACAATTTTTTCTTCCTAGAAAATTTATATTCCTTATTTTCTTTATCACTTTCCCTTAAATACTTCCAATTTTTTTCTTGAACTTAGTTTCTTAACTTTTACCTATTATTTGTTTTTGAAGAGTATGATGTGAGTGCAATAGCTAGAAAAAAATAATAACTTAATATTTTTTGGCCAAAAAGTATGTAAAAATATTTTCGGCATGTCTCTAAGCTCATTGATGCCTTAATAATAGTCCATGATGTTCAATGACTTACGGGAAAAAAAATAAAAAAACTAAGTTTTATCTTTCTTTTTTGCCTTGTTTAGTACTAAGAAATAAAGAAAGAAAGAAAGACAGGGAAAAAGCCAAAGTTGTGTGCATTATATATATATATATATATATATAAGAAAAAAAACAAAAAAAAAACTAAGGATTAATTAGGAATATTTTAGGCAAGGTGATAAGAAAATAAGGAATATAAACGTTCTATGGAGAGAGAAATAATAAAAATTAAATAAGAGATAATCAAAATAAAAATACAATACTAATGAAAGTTAAAGTACGAGATATTAGATGATGTCAACTGTTTGATAATAGAGGAATCTACAAATGTAATTTTTTTAGTTTATTTTCTTTTCTTTGATTGCATTTGCTCTCCTCTTTTTTTTTTTTTTCCTGTTTTTTCTAGTTAAATCTTACTTTTTTTCCCTACCTCAAATTGGTACCGAGTCCAAAATCAATCTAATTTTGGTGGTAGTAAGCCAGATGAGCAAGAGTTTCTAGGTTCAGCCATGACTAAAAAATGTTGGAGATGCGAAGGATGAAAAACCAACTCATGCAGAAGTGTTAAATATGCGTGGAAGCCTTAATGGATCGAGATTCTAAAAGATTACACAAACCCTGACACTGAAGAAGGAAGTCATTAGGTTGAAAACTCCTTTCATTAATTCATAATGCTGAAGCCACAAATCGTATGGTGAATAATTAAATAAATGAGTGGAAAAACATTATACTCCGATGAAGAAAGAGAGTCGAAGGGCAACAATCCCAAGAAGATAAATAATTAATGGAGAAAGAGATAGATGTGAATTAAAATTTTACTGTCATGACGTTTATTTTGATGACGAGCACGGTGGAGGCAATAATGATGATTTCATTACAAATCTAGAAGTTGAGAATAAAAGGGTTGTATAGTTCTTTTATATTTTGAGAGTTTTATAAGAAAGTCTCTCTTAATTTTATTCGTGTCTTGTCAAAATATTTTTGCAAAAGCAAACTCAAGTACTGTAAATGTGTGTGTATGGGTGCGCAAGGAGAACTCAAGAGATGACACTGGCCAGATCAAACCTCAGACCAGATAGAACCTCAGGCCAGATATTGAGCCCAGCAAGATAAATTCACAAGATTATGTTTTTGCAACAGCTTAATTATCGAACTCAAGTACTGTAAACGTGTGTGTGTGTGTGTGTGTGTGTGTGTGTGTGTGTGTGTGTGTGGGTGCAAGGATAACTCAAGAGATGACACTGGCCAGATCAAACCTCAGGCCAGATAGAACCTCAGGCCAGATGAGCCCAGCAAGATAAATTCACAGGATTATGTTTTTATTTTAGATTCTGCTATCAGCAAACAAAGGACACAAGGCCTCCCATCAATAGACCGGAGATATATAGAGGCCATGGACTTTTTCTGGTTTCTATCTATTGCATATGAAGTTGTACTCCTGCAACTAACATAGTTTCTAAGAAGTTTCAATTTAATTACAACCTATTTTTTTTAGAAACTTATTGTAGTCCATTTTTTATTTTTTTTGCTATTCAGTCCTTAATTTTGTAGTTTTTTTCTCCTTCTATTTTTATAAATTACAATTTCATTATTATAATAAAAAATATTTTGCAATCAGGTCCTTGCGTGAGTCCTTGCATTATTACTTTTAATCATTTAATTGTTTTCCCGCATGATTTTCTTTTATGGTAGCGGTTATTTTTTTTTCTTGATAGCTTCCATGATTCAAACCATTTTTCATAATTATTACTATTTTTTTTTTGCATATAAAAAAACACATCTCATTTCTTTTATCACTCTAAGAAAACATATTTTTAGTGATTTTTAGCTATTATATTAAATATTTCTTATACCAAGTGAAAATTTTAATCAATACTCAGAATAATTACACTTAAGAACCTATTAATTAATTCGACTACAAAAACATTGCAGTAGATTTTTGTTCTTCAACACTAAATTATCTAATAAATAACTGAAATTCTTTACAACACTGCATATATAGAATAGATCGCTAAATATGCTCACATATTTTATTTCTAAACATAACACAACTTAGCAAAATAGCACATTAATATATAATACTATACAAATAAGAAAGAGAAAAGTAGAACATTAACAACTTAATTATTTCGTTGTTCAACTATTTATATAGTAAGGTTTGAAACAAAAATAATCATCAACAAGTGTTATTCATAGTAAATGTAAATATTCAAATCACCAATGACCAGCTTTGAGATTGATTGTTGAACAAGGAAGCTAGCATGCATGTAGGAAATTAAGGAAAAATACCTCAGTCTTCAACCTTCATTCAAAGTGTTATTATTCATATCCATTGATCTCCGTGTTGTTTTGATCACCAGCAGTAAAGAAAATAACCTACGTACCAGATGGGTATTCTTGGATTAGCATCAGCTTAATTTTTCTTACAAAATAAATATATATTCTCTCTCTCTCTCTCTCTCTCTCTCTCTCTATATATATATATATATATACACACACACACACACACACACACACACATGATATTAGGTCATTCATAGCACTACTTCATATTTTCTATCATTGCAGGTTAGTTATTCATCAGCACATGTTTATGTATTGGGCTAGTAGCTCTCCATGGTTCTAAAGATGGAGATGAAGCCCGCGTCCAAATGAAAGAACAGACAAGGAATTCCCTTAATTACTAGTTGTTTAGAGATTTTCAAAAAACTTTATGAATTTAACAGATCTTTTTAGAGGGTTATAGATTGAACCTATCCAATTTTTGCAATGCTACGGATGTTATTCACTGAATAGTTGGAGTTCATCAAACAATAAATCTAATCTTAATTAATTACAGAGTTATGATACAATCAAGTCCAAACAAATAAAACATTGAATTAATTATTACTCATTTTTGTACTTGCATTTATTTTCTAGTTATTTTCTTAATTAACATTTCAAGAGATGAAATTTTTTTATCTCATCTAAATTATATCATCACATGATTATCTATGATTATTTATATCTTTAGCAAAGCAACTTGATTAAATATTAAGAAAAATGAGATAAATAACTGGATAATAGATATTATTAGTAATATTCTTGTGTTCGGTTTATTTTTTTTTTTTTATGACTCCTTTTCCATATTGGACTGATACTGTAACAATAGAATTAGCTTAGCTGTAGGCATGAAAGAATAAAAACCTAAATTTTAACACATCCTATTGAATCAAATATAAAAATTATAAAACATCACTGAGTTCTTAATAATTATAATTCTTTATTCATAAAATTATAAAATGAATTACATTTTGCAAATATTTTAGGAGGAAGAGCTTCCTTCAATACTGATTGCAAGAGGGAGCTTACTCGCTTACAATTAGAGAGACTAGAGGGAAAGTCCTTCCGAATTATGTCACAATACCAACTTAAGAACCTGTTATTAATTTGGTTATTAACTTTTCGACATTCAAGGCCAGTTTCATTACATTCTAAGAACTTATAATTTTGAAGTAGATTAATCACCCAAAATAAACTTCTATGATTTCCCGCTTAACAGTAGCATGTCTTGCGCTTCCATGTCCTTTGTTTTTAAACGGACACTCTCCTAACTCCCAATCTCCCATGTCCTCTGATTGAAACAGCATTGGTCTTGAACAATGAGAGCAAAACCAAAGTGGACAAACTTAAAAAGCACTTCCGCCTTCTTAGGCCCAAAAGAGAATGACGTCGGTTGTACATTAATGGCAGCGTAGCCGATAGATACAATAAATTGGGCAAAAACTTGAAGATAAGGAACTCCAAAAAAAGATTTTGAACTCAAATCCTAACAATATAGGCCCCTACAGATTTCTATGATGGGCCTGACCTTTGAATTAGTTTAGACTGCTGCTTTTACGAAGCTAGTATTTGACAACTATTTTTGTTTTTTACTTGAAAAATATTAAAATATTATATATATTTTTTTAAAATTTATTTCTAACATCATCATACCAAAATAATCTAAAAATATTAAAAAATACAAACTTTTGACTCTTTTTCTTTTTGCTATTATAGCTGTGGCGCTTTTTTGACATTTTTGATCTCCAAACTTATTTATTTTCAATTTCTTATTTTGTTCTATTCTTGTTTTCTAAGTTTTTACATTTGAACTTTATTTATTTTATATTTTAGCCCTTTAAGTTTGATAAAGAAGAGTAAGGGATTACTAGAAAACAAGATAGGAGAAAGAAAATCATTAATTAACCACGATTCAATTACCGGTAAGTTTGTTTTTAGTGTAAATGAGTTTCATTTTATGAGAGGAGTTTCATTGAGATTTGTTTTCCTCTCATCTTGCAAAAAGAAAAAAAACAGACCGAAGTTGAGAATGAAAAATTTGTTGGCTTGATTTTGTTTTTTGAATCAATTTATTTGCATTTTACGTTGATATATTTGTTATTAATTCTCTAATGGTGTTTTTTAGGTATTTACAAGTAAAAAGAAGTTTGAAAAATGAGTTTTTATGATCCTAAAAGTTGAACCATGATTTCTCAAACACTTTTGACGATCAGAGAAGATTGTAGGTGACGACAAATCATCTAGTATAGTGAATGACTTGTCACTTAAAAAGAAAAGAAAAGAAAAAGACATGTTATCCACTCTATAAAAAACAAAATAAAAAAAACTAATCCTGTTGCCCTAAGTTTTCAAGCCTAGCATGCCTGGGCTCTTTAGCAATTAGTCAAGTTCAATTATGCTTGGTGTTTTGTATTTTTTTATTTTAATTAATATTATATATATATATATTTTTTATTTAGCATGATGTATTTATAGAAATAGAAATCATTTGTGCTTGGTATGAAAAGATAACCTCGAAGATAAAATAAAAAATATTAATTTTTAATTTTAGTATTTAATTGACATCAACAACTCTTTTTTAGTTTATTAGATTATATTATTTTTTTAAATTTATTTCATATCCATAATCAATATCTTTATATTTTTCAATTAAAAAATCATAATGTAATAAAACACATTTAAGACATCGGCATATTCTTTCTCTGTTTCAAAATTATCTTCACATCATACTTACGGTGTAATGTTAAATGGATTCTCAATTTATTTTATCAAATACATACATCTTCTCTTCGATTTATAATTTGTTTATTTTCACGTAAAAAAAATGCATTGACAACTTGACATATTTTATTTTTTAAAAAGAATTGAATTTTAGTGTGACCAAGAGCAGGTTAAATTACTAGTCAATTCTATTTCACCTATGTGTGCATGCTAGTGTTCCTTTTATCTTTTCAGTCCTGCAAATGGAAAAAACTCTGAACCTAGGACCTATGAAAATCTCTTAGAATCTTCAGTTTTGACTATTTGCATCTTAAAAATCTCCAACCCATGCCCCCGTATAACTTCTTTTATCACATCAAGACCAAAAAGGAGCAGTTGAAGTTACATTAAAAAAGAAAAAAACATCTCTTTCCTATCCCAACTCTCTTTAAATTTTCATCCACTGAAGATCCAGAAGTTTCCCAAGACACAAGACACTTAGACAGAGGCATTCAAAAAAAGTGGTGTTAATTAATGGCATACACAAGAATTTTCATTTTGTGCATTCAAGAAAATATAGACCCAGTAATGATCAGTATCTGTGAAAGCCAAAATTAAATTAAGCTGCACAGGTTTGGGTAGTTACCTGGACTATTGTTCGCAGCCGGAGGATTGTCCTGTAATAGCTCTCTCTCCACGATATGAGCTTTACATGTCGAAAATAATGCTGTCAGGATATTGTAATGGAATACAGTTAGCTCAAAACTACACCCACAATTTTAATTTTTTTTTTAATGAATAGAAACCAAATTTTATTAGAAATCGTTAACAGATACATCCAAAAAAACTAATGAAGTCATTAGGATGGTGGACACAAAGTATTAACAGTAGACTCTCAAGACAAAAGGACCCCCATTCAACAACAGGAGAAAAAAACACACACACACACACACACAATACTGTACCCGGATGACAAGAACCATATATAATTCAAGGCAGCAATATACAAGAGAGATAGAACGACTTCCATATCCTCTCCAAACACTCACTGCCGACAGCCAAATTTAGCCAACATTCAAGAGATATCACCATACCATATAATTTCAGCACCACAAGACAACGGACCACAGCGGCAAATATATTGAAATTCCACAACACAAACCACTCAGCATAGCGTGATCAACAGGAAACTTAATTCCCAAGCAGAAACTGTCTACAATGTGTTGTCTGAATTTGGTAGCTGTAGCTCAGCTGGAATGCTTGGAACATTTATCTCACCTTGCAATACAGCACAAGATCCACCCATCAAGGAAAGAAATTGCGGGGCACAACAAGGAACTTGAGAATTAACCAGCATAATCGATCCCAACAGCTACCTCTTCGCAGAGATAACACTGCCAGTACCTCCAAAGCTCAAAAGAACAACTTCAAAAACACAGCTGCAGCAGCTACACCAGATCAAGCCATGAAACTCGAGTAAAAGGCAAGAACACACAAAATCGACTACTAACTGATAGCATCAATAGCAAAAGAATTAAAGCATCATAACGACAAGACTCCTCTGAAACCTCATTGATCAGGCCACCCATCAAAATACAGCTAAAGAACAACAACAGTCTCACCCATCAAACTACAAATTAACATTCCTTATTAGCTTTCACTTCCTTCAAAAGGAAAACAAAAGGAAGGAAAATGAAAGACATTGAGTGACGAAACAACCAAGTTATGCAAATATATTGTGACAGTAGAAAACGAATTTTGCCTAAAGATATTATATGATGACATGTGCTAGGACTGAACACCTCAAAGCAAGAATGTAGCGAAATCATACGTAACACATAAGAGAGACAATCTGATAAGCAATGTCAATTCATAGTATCCAAGGTTAATTTCACTAACTAAACTTAAATTCTGCAAATTCTTCATCTTATTCTGTTCACGCATGGTCCGCCTCAAGTAAAGATGAAGACAAAATCCCAGAAAGAGAGAACAAAACAAAAACAAAGAAAGAAAGTAGACAAAAAAGACAAAAAAACCAGCGTCAAGAAATCCCATCAGTCATTATATATATTGGCTACGCTGTTCACTTAACTATACCGAAGAAGCTACTCGTACTAGACTACTAGTATGCTAGCAAATTGAACATGTAAAATGAAATAGGAAAAGCAGTGTCATAGTAACACAGACACACAGGAAATGTAATATAGGATTTAGAAAATGTTAGTTACCTAACCTTTCCTAGGCGAGTAAACTGTGCATTTAGTCTCTCTAGTTTTTCAAATTGAATTAAATAGTCCCTCTAGTTTAAAAAATAAATTAATAGTTCTTATATTTTCTATTTTTTTTAAGAAATAGATAATATGAAAAGATTGGTTAAAAGAATAAGAATTTTTAAAAAACAAAGTATCATTAAATTAAATATATCAATACTCACTACCAAAAAATTGATAAATGGCAACGAAAAAGCTGACAAAATTTATTTTGTCAGTAATTTTTGACATAAACAATGACAAAAAAAAATAAAATTGGTGATTATTAATGGAATGTAAAAAATAAAAAAATAATAAACATTTCATCAACGACTTCATAGAAAATTTGACACAAAATTTGACACGTAAATATTTTTCATCAATGAAATACACACTTTCTTTGTCTTCTTCTTGCCCATAAAAAAGCAGCCCCCTCCCTTATTTTCTCACAAATCCAGTCATCTCAAGTTGCTAGCGTTAACCTAAATCTATCAATAATGTAACATCTCTTTCTTGGTTCAATTTCTGTGAAGCTTCATTATATTAAGTAAGCAAACCTACTCATTTTCTTTGTAACCAATTTATATTTTGGGTTAATTTATTGAATTGTTTTTGTACTATTTATAGTTTGACTGTATATTTAAGTGTTTTGCAAAAACATTTATAGACAATGTTGTTGTATTAATGTATGATTTGTTTGAGATTTTGGAAAAATTGATTTTATTTGTCATTTGATGAAATTGAGTTTGATTTTGTAATTTAAGTGTGTTATAATTGAAGAAATGATGAGTTATTTAATGAGTATCAATTACATTTTATCAATTATATTGTCATGTTGGAAATGTGAGGAAATTTAAGGAAAATGATTTTTTTGAATTGATAATAATTGTTGTAACCCATTTTTGGGTCCCCACACAAAAATAAAAATAAATATATAAATATATAGCTGAAAGAAATTAGAAAAATAATAGGAGGTTGGAGCGCTCAGAAAAGGATCAGAAAAATTGATTAAGGAGGTTCAAAAATACAAGGATTGAAATTTTTTACAGTATATACTTGAATGATGAGAGCCCTGTTGGAAAAGAAAATTCAATTTGAGGTGAAAAGTCCAGAATTAGATGTTTATGAACTCAATTGGATTTTATTGAAGGTTTAATTGAATTTATAAAGGGTTTGATTGCGAGAAAAATTAATTTTTAAGTCAATTTGGGCTTTAATTGGAAGAAATTAAAGTTCTGGGGTCAAATTATAATTTTTAAGAGTTGATTTGGTCAAATCAGGGGCTTAATTGCATAAATATTGAAGTTTGATGGTCAATTAGAGACTTAATTGAAGAGATCCGAAACCAAGGACCAAACTGGAAAAGGCGCGTAAATAGAGGGGCTTTAATTAACCAAATCATGGGCTAAATTGAAGAAATTGAAAGTTTATTGATCAATTGAGGGTCAAATTGCGTAAATCAGAGACCAAAAATGAAAGTGAAAAAGGCGGTCAACGATAAGGGTGACGATTGAAGTTGGCAGGGATGCAATTGAAATGAACAAAAGATAAATTAAGGACTGATTTGGAAGTTGACGTGTTGGCGCCATATTTAAATGAAACAACGTGTTTTGTCCAAAACAATGTCGTTTCATACTTTTCAAAAAAAAAAAACAAATAAGCAAAACAATGTCGTTTGGGCGACACTGTTCCTTTTTCTTCTTCCCCTGGACGTGCAGCAGGGGAAGATAAAAATTGTCGTCTTTCTCATTTATTTCCTTCTCACATGCTTCTGCCAAAACTCAAAACCCCATACACGCCCCCTCATGATGAGAAACCGGCGGAGTCGTGCCCTGCAAGCCGCGCCCACCAACCAACCCGGTGCTGCCCTGCGCCCCATGCATAGCAATAAAGAGCCCCCGCTCCCTTGGCCCTATAAATAGAGACTCAACGCCAGTACGCAGAGTGGGGAAAAAGAAAAAAAGAGGAAACGAAGAGAAGAGAAAGAAAAGAACAAAAAGGAAAGGGACCCAAAAAAGAAAGAAAACGGGGAAAGCCGTAAATAGGGGAGAGAGAGATAAAGGAGAGGGATTGTGAGGGTTAGAGGAAAAGGAAAATGAACCGAAAGGGAGAGAGAACAGATCGAGAGGGACTGTGAGAGATAAAGGAGAGGGGTCGTGAGAACTAAGGAAAAACGACACTGACACAGGAAGAGGAACAAGATTTGAAAAAAACACATCTAAACAAGAACAAAAGGAAAAGGAAACGTATCAGAAGAAGAGGAAAGAAAACAGAGGAGAAGGGAAGAGCAGGAGCCTCTTTCTCCATCGCTTGAAACAGTAACATCGCTGTTTGGAGCCGCCGTCCGTGAGCAACGACACCGCCACCGACCTCCACCACAGCACGGCCAGCGAAGCAGTTCGACCAGCAAGGCACCGCCTCTTTCGTGCCAGGTAAACTCTTCTTCCCCCTCATTTATTTTGTTGCCTACGTTTCCTCCTGCATGCAGAACGATGTTCTGCATGCAGGAGGATGGGGGAAAATAATTCCCCTCATTGGTTTTTGTTGTTACTGGGCCAGGTTGGTTCTGGCCCAGCACTGTGGGTTTCCTTCTCTGGACCAGGCTGGTTCTAGCCCAGCCCTGATGTTTTGTCGGCCAGACTGATTCTGGCCCAGCCCTGCTGTCTGGGCCGGGTCTGGCCCCGACTAAAAAAAAGAAAGAGAACTGTTGGGCCAAGATCAGCCCAACCCTTTTAGGGTTGAGTTCAACCCAGTTATTTGGGTCGGCCCAGCCCACCCCACCCCACCTAATATTATATATTATATATTATACTGTTTTTGTATTATATATATATATAATTAAAAAATTTCTGAAAAATCCTTAAAAAAATTGTTGATTTTCCTGCATATTTTAATCAAAATTATTTAATATTGGTTTGTATTTTTATAATGTAAAGATACAAATCCAGTATTAAAATACCTGGTTTTCGTCAAGATATCAAAAAATATACATATATAAAAAATGTTTTGTTTTCATGCATACGACATAGTCTCTCCAATATATATATATATATATATATATATATATATATATATATATATATATCATCACATCATATTTTCATACAACAAAGAAAATTTTAAAAAATATATGTATTAGCATGTATTTTGGCTTTAATAACCAATTTGAAAGCTCTCTTGGTAGTACACAACTCTTTCAAGAATTTGGCATACTTGGGAATTTGCTTGATAGCATTAAGCAAAGGAATGTTGAGTTCTACTTTCTTGAAAACCTTTAAAATCTCTTTTTCTTTGTCATCTTTCTTTGACCTAGAAAAACTCACAGGAAAGGGTGGAATTGTTTTAAAACTAGAATTCATTGAGTGAGGAGTTTACCTTTGGAGTGTTGATTGATGTTTCAGTTTGCGGAGGAGGAGGATGTTCCTTCTTTGAACTCAATTCAGTTTCTATCTCTTCTTCTTTCTCCATCTCAATTTGATTCGACCTTTTCTCTTCAAATTCTTTCCCACTTCGTAGCATGATCGCACTAACATTCTCTATTAGATTCAATGCTTGGGAGGGTAATTTTCCATTCATCTGTGCTTCCAATTTCCCCACACTTGAAGCTACTTGCCCCATTTGCTTCTCCAAGTTGTGAATACGTGACCTTGTTTCCTGTTGAAAAGACATGACATTTTGTTGCAAGGTCACAGTGTTAGAAGCCAAAGTTTTCATCATCTCATGAAGATCATCACTGGATGACGACCCCATAACATTGGAGTTTGTGAATGGAGGGGGTTGTCTTGCTTGATAATTCTGTTGGGATTGAAATCCATGGGGATGGAACTGTCGGCCTTGATTGCCTTGTTGAGGTGGGTTCCCATAGCATAAGTTTGGATGATCTCTCCATCCAGGATTGTACGTGTTGGAAAAGGGATTATATTTGCGCTGGGGTTGTCCGTTGAATCCTCCATCAATTGAATGAACCTGTTCAATTTAATCTTCTTGCATTGTTGGGCACATATCTAAGGTATGTCCTTGTAAGGAACATATGATACAAACTTTCACATGCTGTACATTTCCACAAGCCAAAAAAACACACAAGAGAAGTAAGATCATTAACTTTATTTTCAAGATTAGAAATACTTACCTCATTTACTCGTTTGTTTGCGAAGTTTCCACGCGTGCCAAATTGTTTCGAGTTGGCTGCCATATTTGAGATCAATTGGCGTGAGCCTCGGGTGTCTTATCTACCAATGCCCCTCCACTTGTCGCATCAATGATACTACGGTTAGTAGGCATCAATCCTTCATAGAAATATTAAATGAGCAGTTGATCGGGTATCTGATGGTGAGGGCATTGAATGCACAGGTTCTCAAATCTTTCCCAATACTTGGAAAGTGTCTCTCCATGAGATTGTCGAATCCCACATATTTCTTTCCTTATGTTGGCAACTCGAGATGCTGGGAAATACTTTTCAAGGAAAATCTTCTTCATGGCATTCCAAGTTCTAATGGAACCTGGGAGAATAGAGAAAAATCATGCCTTTGCTGCCCTTTTTAAAGAGAAAGGGAAAGCTTTCAACTTAACCTGTTCTTCGTCAACTTCATTCAGTTTCATGCCAACACAAACCATGTGGAACTCCTTGAGATGAGTATGAGGATCTTCACCTGCAAGACCATTGAATGTTGGTACCAAATGTATAAAACCAGATTTGAGCTCGAAGTTTACATTATTGTCGATGTTGATGCGCAATGGTTGATTTTCCACGTCAGAAGCAGCAAGCTCCTTGAGTGTTTGTTGTCGTTCAACAACCATGTTGTTAACGCGAGCTTCCTTTCGTAACCTGTATAAAGTGTTTTCTATTTCGAGATCCACCTGCACTTGACTCTAGTTAGTAGAATAGGTTACATGCATAAATCATCAAGAAAACTCAAAAGAAACCAGCCACACAAGAGATCGAAAACAAAGCAAATTGTTCGAAAATCCTACGCTAGAAAACTAAAACTGCCTAAAAACCCTAGAAAACAGTAAAATTTGGCCTCGATAGGATAGGGCTAGTGGCAACCACTAGGCCTGTTCAGAACGTCGTTTACTTTCAAGAAATAAAAGGTTGATACCTAATTCCACCAAAAAATCTATTTTGAATAGTACCGCTGTCGTAAATGAACAGTACTGCATCAAGAAAAACAAATATGTTTCTCTTTTTTTTTCTTCAGAAAAATAAATAACAATCATAACAAATAAAGATAATAGAACAAGAATCAACTAAAATTACTTCCCTGACAACGGCGCTGAAATTTGTTGCGATGTCGCGGTCGCACAAATTAATTACCCTTGCTTCAAACACAACACACAAGAGTATAGAGCAAGCAAGGGGTCAATCTCACGAGGAAGGTTCAAGTCAGATTTTTATGCTAGATGATATGCAATTTGGGGGGGTTTGGACGTTATCTAGGTTAAAGCAAAAGAAAACAGAAAACTATCAAACAAAATTTAATAAAATCAGAAAATTATCAAGAGAACAAACCTTGATTGCAAGCACACATCCACCTATGGAAATCAGAACTGATCATGGAAACAAAACATCAATTTATATTCTGAATATTTATCTCTTCTTAACATTAGTTAGTTGACGGATCCACCGTATGACTAACTCTAATCATCAAACAACCACAGTATCCGCACTACTAATTTAATTTAATGGCAGCCTTAAGAACTAGATAAGTTGATTAATCAAGAAAACATAACTATTCGCAGTCTATGTTTGATTTGATTGAATGTTCTCCCTAAGATTAATAATGTAGATCTGTCACAATTATTAAACTCAGTTGCTTCACAAGTTCATATACCACAACTCCGGTTTTGATATCAAACTTAACAATAGATATCAAACTTGACGGATATTTTATCTCATATGGTGCTAGATCTTGGCCCTTGATTTGACCTGAAAGGATCCCAACCATTGGTTCAAAGTTGTTATCATGGGTTGTTAGATTTGTTGTAGGAAAGGGCTGGTCATCTTTGCCACTTCGAGGCGGTGTCACAACCATTGTGACATCAATCAGCTAGAATATACCACACTAGGGTCTAGTTAGATGTCAGACCATCGGTTGCATGCAAGTTTCGTCAAATTTGATAGAGAGATGAAACATTAAATGTCTTAGGAAGGAGGCTACTCGAGCAACTTTTCGATGAAAATCTGAAGAAAAAGATGAACAGTTAACCCAAAACGGCGCCGTTTTGGTAAAGTTCATTTTAATCCTTCAATTTATAATTTCTCTTAATTACACCCTTGATTGATTTTGTTCAATTTTGGCTCTGACAAACTTCAATTTCAGCCCTGGATTTCAGTGTTTTTTCCTTTTGGTCATTGGTTTTGGATTTCTTCAATTTAACCCCTAATTGACCATTAAACTTTCACATCTCTTCAATTTCACCCTTGATTTCAGCCAATTAGGTCCCCAGAGTTCGGGGTCTTTTTCAAAATGATTTTTGACTGTGAATTTCTTTAATTTAGCCCTTAATTAACTCCAAAACTTTGATTTTCTTGCAATTTTACCATTGATTTCAATCAATTGACTTGGTAAAAATTAAGTTTGGTCTTCTAAAATTTCAATCTTCTTAATTAAGCTCAATTTAGGCTTCCAAACTTATTTAAGCCCCTAATAAAATTACTTTGACCAATTTAAAGTATAATTAAGTCCTTGCACCTAATTAAGTCCTTTAATTATATCAAAATTAATTCTTAAACATAATTAAACTTTAATTTGTCTCATGATTAAATCAAATTAACCTATTAAAAATCTAATTATGTTCTTAGTCCTTGCACCTAATTAATTAATATGCTGATTCGACCAATAATGATTTAATTTTTCCCTTGAATCTGCATTGTCTCTTTAGTTTTGGGTATAATGGGATACAATTATTTTCCTGATTCCATCTAAAATTCTAGTTTGAGTTTTTTTCTACATTTGAAATCCTCCCAGCTTGCTTTTACCAAAATACCAGTCTTTACTTTATTTTTTTATTTGAAAAGAAAAAAGATGAATTTGGGGAATAACCCAGAAATGAGTTATGATAGTTGCCCCCTCCCCTTTACAATGCTTACGATAGAAAGTCTCGCAAGAGACTTTAGGTAGTAAACTTTGTAAAAAAGAAAAAAGAATGGTGATAATGGATTCACCATGTTGCTATCCAATTTTTGACCCATATTTTAATAAATTTTCAGAAACAAAATCCAAAAATAGCAAAAAACAATGAAAATCCAAAAATTAATTTTTTTTAATGTATTTGCATAATTTTTTAGCATTTTTAGCATCATCTCAAAAGAATTTAAATTTTCAAAGATCTTTGGAATGCGTTCGACTTTTAACGCGTCATTTTTAAAAATCATTGATTTTCCTTATTGAGTCGATGTTAATATTGCTGATTTTAAAAAAAAATACAAAAAATTAAGAAAAATCAAAATTTACAAAAAAGAAGAAGTTGAGGGACCAAGTTTGAGACCTAGTAACATTTTTGCCTATTAATAGTAGCCTTCAACACACACAAAAGAGGGGGGCAATTTTGCACATTTAGAGAAAAACATAAAAAACCCTAACCCTAAAATCCATCTCTACCCAACCAGCCGCCCCCCACCTATCCTGCAGCCGCACCCCTCTGCTTGAATTTTCTCCCCCAAACAGCAGCCCCCCTGGCCATCTCTCTTCCCTCACACCACCGAAGCCAGCCAATAAAAAAGGTCGCCGTCCCCATTCATTTCCCCCCTCAGACTGACCTTCATTGTTTCCCTATTTCCTTTCACCCTCAGCACCAGCATCTCCTCTCATCGCCGAACACAGCAACGCCGCCTCCAAGCCACAACCGCCAGCCCCATCTAAGGCCCCTGCTCCCAGCACTTTCCCTTTTTTTCTTGCTCTCTCGGCTAGCCGCCGTTCTTCCCTCTCTCAGCCAACCCAGCTTCAACAGTGCCCACAGACCAGCCTCTAGTAGCACACCACAGAGCCATCACCCGCGCTTCCCTCGACCCGCTCTCCTTTGCATAGATCGGCCACCAGTAGCTGCACCGTCGTCAATAGAAACCCATTCGCCAGGCGGCTTCCTGAAACAGAGAAGAAGGCGAAACCAAGAGAAAAGCAAATCCAAAATGGAAACAAACAAATCCGTGAACAAGAAAGACAAAAACTAAAATCAACTGCTTGCTGTGTTTTTGGTTGTTTTGCAGGTCATCGTCGGTGTAAAGAGACAGAGAAGAGGAAGACGTTCTCGATCCACTAGTTTTGTTGCCTTTATCGGCGGCGGCGCGTGAACTCAGGCGCCGCCAGTGGCAGTGGCGCATGGAGAAACGCGCCGCCAATGTTCCAGCAGTGGTTAATCCTTCTAAAAATGTTTGAAGTGAGAGATCAAAAACACATTTAAAGGAAAAATGGATAAGACTAAAAAGCACACTATCTAAAGGATAAGAGCTAGAAAGTGCACTCAAAAGAAAAGGAGATAGGGATTTTTTTTCAAAGTAGTCTTATTATAATAGGCGACCATCCAGGTGAAAAATATAAAAATTTTTAAGTGGTGAAAAATGCAAAGATTTTTCAAAGTAGTGGAAAATGAAAGATTTTCAAAGTGGTCTATTGTAATGGGCGACCGACCTAGGTGAAAAAATACAAAGATCTTCCAAAGTTGTTTTGTTGTAATGAGTGACCTACCTAAATGAAAAATATGAACTACCTAGCGAAAGAATTTGGTTAGAGATGTCTTGAAGGGACGATAAGATAGGGCTTGAAGGCGTACTATTTAGAAGATGAGAGCTCAAAAGAGCGCTCATAGGGAAAGAGATAGGGTTTGAAGGTGTACTATCTGAGAAGCAAGGGCTCAAAGGTGCCCTCGAAATGAGGTAAGGTTAAAAAACGCACTATCAGAAAGATGAGAGCTCAAAGATGCACTCAAAAGGAGAAATATATGGTTAGAAAATGCATTATCTGGAGGACGACGACTCAAAACAACACTCGAAAGGAGAAAGATAAGGTTAAAAATACATTATCTAGAGAACAAAGGTTCAAAGGTGCACTCAAAAGGAGATTTGATGGTAAGACATCAATTCATCAAAGATGCATTATGATCAATATACATGCATACTTACCTAAGAAATATAAGTCCTCTTTCTTCAAGGATTTTTTTTCCTTAAAAGTTTGAGTCTCTATAGTAAGGTTCGATGGCTTTTTCAATCTTGTTTACCTAAGCCACATCTTATGATCTTGACCTATGAAAAATGCATGATATCAGCTCTACCCTACACCTTTTGTTTTCTTGGAAAGGGAATTATAGAGTCAGTCCTATTATGTTAATTAAATTGATTGCCCCCCAGCGTAATTATGCCCCCAAATGTTTCATTTTAGTTTTTTTTAGGGATGAGGCTATGTGAAAAAAGATTTGCTTATTTATAAAAATTTGTTTTCATAGAGAATTTTTGGAATTTCAAAGCTATTCCAAACATAAAAACCATTCAGATTGTTTGTCTTTGATTAGAAAAGGGGCTCGATTGGGCATGTAACATGGGCTTTGGCTATTGGCTACGAAGAAAAAAGATATTTGTAGACTCGAAAGGTGTTTGAGGGATTTCAAGACTAAGGATCATAATGCTTGTTTCCAAACTTTTTGTCCTTTAAATTGATTTATAAACCTTGCAAAATGGTCCATCGTGCCCTAGTATCGGGCTTGGGCTTTTTCTATTTCTTTTTTCATTTGGTTTTAAGCATCATTATATTAGTTATTTTTGTGGAATGCTAAAAATTTTTAGACCCTTTGGATTCTTTTATGCCCCCATCTTTGTTTGGGCACCTTTAATCATTTAGGGTTTTTTTGTTTTTCTCGCATTTGCCCATTTAGTGTGGGGTGTGATCCTAGCCAAAGTTATTTTTCAAGAAAAATGCATTAGGCTCAAATGGACTATCAAAGATGGTATTTTCTCATTTCAAATACATGTATTTAGAATTAGTAAATTTTGTTTTCTTTTATGTGAATATGCAAAATAGTTTCTCATTATTCATTCAACTAAAAGTTAGCTTTGAAGTCATCTTATGGTGTTTGGGTTTCTCATCAGGTTTTTCTATGAGTATGGTCACATTTCTAAGATATCACTTGATTTTATTTGGTTTTTCTCTTCAGCTAAAAATTAACTTGTATGTTAGAACAAACACCAATTTGATTTTTATTTTTGTACTAAAACATTGATTTTCCAAAAACCTTTGAGAAAACATGAGATCATGCATAGTTTTTTAGGAAAAGGGACACACACTAAAGAATTCTTGTGAGTAAAGAGTGTGCTCGTGTAGATATGTTATTTTCATGAAACAATAAGGCATATCATGAATACAAAAAAACACGTGATCTTATTGGAAAGGAAAGCACATTTGATAGAGAAAGTCTTATGGCATTATGAGCCAGATTGCTGACAAGACTAAAACAGGTTGGAACATGATAGTATCAAAATAATTCTACAAGCATGATCAGACAGAGGTAATTATTTTAAACATACTAGGAGCATACTCTATTTTCCAACTATAATACTCTTGCAGGGATTTCATTGACGGTGTAGACATAAATCTACATAAATCTACTGTAGAACTTCGTCTTTTATGAACACCTCTTTAAATCTGAGTCCCTCAAGAATTTATGCTACCTTCTTCACACCCTACTCTTACCATCAACACTTTTAAATTTCTCGGGCGTTTCACCTCTAGTGCATCCATTTCCTGAAGCATGATTGGGTAAAAGATTCATACGAAACCTGCAAACCTTCTTCACACCTCAAGAATTTCTTTCATGATTGGGATAAATTGCTGAAATAAAAACTTAGATATCTGTTTAGATGCTTCAGAACGTAATTTGATCTCGTTTCTTCACGAAACCTGTTTGCTAACAGAGTTTAGTTGTCATCTTTGAAAAATCATATATCCCTTATATGACATCGTTTTTTGTGTAAATTTGGAGCGTTTATATACCTTTGAGTCAGGAATCCAAAACAATTAATTTCACATCAATTGGACTTCTGTAGCTCCAGATATTCAAGTTGGAATGACCGAAGGTCAATTCTGGCAGATTGTGATATTTGACTTTGAAGGCTGCAATTTCCATGCTCTTCCTTATTTTATTTTCTTGCCTTAGATGTCCAGAAAGGTATGGATGTTAGCTTTTTAATTCCATTGGAATCACTTTATTTCAACTTCTAGAGCTCACGCTTTGCACAAAACATCGACTAAAGGTCAAATCTGTCAATTATCTCCAATTTACTCTTTTTTACATCTTTCATCCAAAAGTACCTTCAAAACATAAAACAAAAAATATCAAGGCATTTTATATATAAAACATAGGCAAAAAACTAGTTAAATGTGGGTGAAACTATCGAATAATATGGTTGCGTCAGTCGCCACCTAGTATTTGATCATTAGGAACCTTAAACTGATCTCAAAGATTGGGCATGGGGACTAGTTGCATAAAAGAAAGATATTAGCACTCCAAATACGCCCTACCTGAGGTAAGCTGTTTTGTTTAATTGTTTGATATATACTAAAGGGGTATTGTATTTTCTAATTGTTGGTTTGTTTAAGGTTGAAGACAAGTCCTCCTCGGTAAGAAGAACCTTATCTTATTGGGTAAAATCTAATTGTTCTAATGTTAACAAAAAGAATAATTAACTCTTATTTAATATTAGGAATATGTCTTATATATAAGTTTATAATCCGAGATATTAAAAGAAAACAATATAATTTTTTTTGTATTTTTGAAATATTGGCTTAGTTCTCATGGCTTTAATAAACTGATTATTAAAGCAAAAAATGCATGTTAACAATCTTCTTCTTCCACTGCCTTTGCGCGTCGAGGGGAAGAAGATGGCAAACAGTGTCATCAAAACAACATTGTTTGCTCCTTTTTTTTTTTCTAGTGAATAATGCATGAAACAATGTCATTTCATTTAAAAGAAAATGACGCCAAAAACATGTCAAATTCCAAATTAGTCCTTAATTTTTTATTTGTTCAATCAAGTCCTTAATTGGAATTTTGATTTTAAGAGTCAATTCAATTGCATTCCTGAAATATTCAATCGTCAGCCCTCAAGTTGGACGCCTATCTCACTTTAGTCATTTGTTTTGAATTAGTGTATTTTGACCCTCAATTAATTAACAAACTTCCAATTTCTTCAATTTAGCCCCTGACTTGGTCAATTTCAGTACATCTATTTACGTGTCTTTTTTAGTTTGGTCTTTGGTTTCAGATTTCTTCAATCAAGTCCTTAATTACCCATCAAACTTCAATATTTATGCAATTAAGCCTATGATTTGACCAAATCAAGTCTTTAAAATTATAGTTTGACCTTAAATTTTAATTTCTTCTAATTAAAACTCAAATTGACTTAAAAATCAATTTTTCTTACAATCAAACCCTCCACAAATTCAATTAAACCTTCAATAAAATTTAATCAAATCCTTAAACATTTGATTTTGGATTTGTCTTCCTCAGAATTGAATTTTCTTTGTCAATAGAACCTTCATCAATCAAAAATATACTATCAAATTTCAATCTTTGTATTTTTGAACTTCCTCAACCAATGTTTTGCCATTTTCTGGGTGCTTCGACATCCTCTTCTCACTGCTATTATTTTTTGTTTTCTTCCAACAATTTTTTTTTTCTCTTTTTTGTTTGGGGACCCAAAAATAGGTAACGATAAAAGCTCCCTCTTTACAATACTTATGGAGCAAAGACTTGTTAAGTACTTTACATAGTAGGTTTGTAAAGATAAACAAATGTTCTTCTGAAGCTGATCTTCTTAAATTTTTTAGCTCGCCTGAAATTCTGTCTTAGTTGGGTTAACCTAAAATCACATCTATCGATTCTCTTTAACTAGAACCTAAAAAATATTTTTCCTTATGGCATGGTTTGAATTTTCTTCTTTCTTTTGAGAATTTCCTAATGGTAGGGATCTTCTCACTTTTGTTCCAATGTTAAGATAATGTTGATGGCTTGGTCAATTTAAGATTCCATTTGACAATCTCCTTTTACCAAAACTAAAAAAATCTATGTACGGTTGGGTTAACCTGAGATCTCATTTAGCGATCCCCTTGAACCATAACCAAACTCTATATGTAGCTTGGTCAACCTGAAATTCCATATGAAAATTTCTTTTAACCAAAGTTAAAATCTATGTGTGGTTGGGTTAACCTACGATCCCTCTAGCGACACCCTTTAACCAAAACCAAATTTGATGTGTAGCTCAATGAACCTGAAATCCCATCTAACAATTTCCTTTAACCAAAGCTAAAATCTATGTATGGTTGATTTAACCTATGATCTCATCTGGTAACCCCCTTTAATCAGAATCAAAGTCGGTATGTGACTCAGTTAACCTAAAATCCCATCTGCAATTATCTTTAATCAAAACTAAAATTTATGTGTGGTTGAGTTAACCTGAGATTTCATCTTATGACTCCTTTTAACTACAGCCAAATAATATGTTCTTCTTAGAGCTCTTAGTTGTCAATTGCAACTAGAGAGAGAATCTAGAGAGAGATGTTATCCTTCTTTTTAAAGTTTTCTCCTCGCGATGGTAACATGCAACTACTAAATCTTCGGTTGAAGCCTCTTTCTTCGTTGGCCACCTCTGGCCCTCTTTACATGGCCACCAATTGAAAGAAATTAGTGTCTCACTCCTCTTTAATTTAGTAGAAACGAAGCCATGAGGAATCTCTGTACGATCTACCTTACATGACGACTATGCCTTTGGCATATCAAGCTCTCTTTGTCCCAGATCCCCGAACCCTCAAGCAGTATGCAAGTCTCCTCGGCTTTGCAGAGGAAAAGGCTGATCGGTCTAGGGTTGTGCGTGTCCCACTTAAAATGTTCTGGTGGCAGATCGTTCAGATGACGACCATGTGGATGATGCCCTTTCCACCTTAAAGGATGCATTTGACGGCAGTTCGTCCAAGACCCCTGCCCTTGCCATGGTTCCGCCACTACTTGCATCAGGTATCTTCTCTAAATCTGTTGTAGGGATGTGGAGGGACTGGTCTTCCAAATCTGGAAGTGGTAGGAACTATCCTACCCCTCATTAGTGCTTTTTGTCGCTGTTTAGTTGAAGGGCTAACAAGGCCCTGAAACAACATGAGGTGGTATACCTCATGATTGGTCCGTTGGTCTCTTTGTTATTGTTCTATTGTCGTGGCCTGCTTTTTAGTAGTTTGTTATGTTTGTCTTCTGTTGCTACCTGCAATGTTGGTCTTCTTGAGCTAATGATGTAGGTGTTGGTCTTCTCTGCTTATTTAGTTGCTATTTTTGTTTGGCTTCTGTATGATACTCTTTGGTTGTGTTTTGTTAAGCGACTAGAAAGGATGGGTTCATAGGGCTATTATACCTTATCTCTCAGATGCTGGTGGTTACTACTACTGATTGTAGTGGTTGTTGGTGAGTAGAGGTTGCTATTGCCATGCCCTACTTGGCTTAGCTCTGTTAAATTTCAGTTTGGTGAAGGTTATCTCCTTGTGTTTGTTGTTTGTTGCTGGGTTTTATTTAGTTGAGGCTTGTTTGTTGTGGTTGTGCTGGCCTTATTGCTCATGGGATTGTTTTTGTCTCCAGATGCATGTCCCTGTTAGATATGTTAATTGTGGCTGCTACCGATCCTCTATGTTGCTGCTCCATGCAGTTTTGTTTGCTCAGCTTCATGTTCTGGGTATGTTGTGAGGGTGTGCCGGGATTAAAGAAATGCCAAGCTTTATTTTCTAGGATTTCTACTTCATGCAGTAGAGTTTGATGCTCTGGTTGCTGCTGGTTTTGTGCTCAATTCCTTGAAGCTGGCTTCTGGGTATTCTGGTTACTTTGTCTAATCAGTTTGGTCTACTGTTTTCAGCTTGATGTCTGCAGGCTGGTTTCTAGTTATTGGTCCATTGTTGTTTGTCTGCTGAGTTGCAGGTTCATGGATGCTTGCCTCTCAGTTAGGAACTTTGTTGTTGTCTACTGGCCTTGCTATGTCTAGTAGTGACCTGGTCATGAGCTGATCTTTTGTGTTGCTGCATTAGGTGTTGTGCCTGTTGTTTCTTGCTTTTGCTGCTTATGGGTTATCACCTAGTGACATTTCTGTCATTGGTTTGTTAATGGTAGTCGGTGTTGATGGGTGCTGCTTTTGCCCTTGGCTGTCCAGTCTCCCTTGTTGTGTTGAATGCTCTGCTTCCTGCTGGAGCTCCTGCATGCTGTAATGTATGATGTTGTAGGGCTGTATGGCACGTTGTTGTGCATCCTCTACTATTGTGATCACGATTGCTGATCCTCTAGGTCATTCAGTTATCCTCTTTATGGAAATTGACTTTGTCTACTTTGGTGGGCAGTGCTGCATTGCTGTTCAGTTTTGTTTTGCTATTCCAGCTTTGGCCTGATGCCTTTGTTCACGAAGCATGACAACCCTTTGGTCTTATTGGTTGTAAATCTGATTAGTTTATTTTTGGAGCTTGTTCCCTTATGTTCGTTTGATTGTACATGCTTGTATATTCTAACTTGCTGGTGTCCAGTTTAGTTTCATTTTGATCTATAAAATTTCTTACATTTGATCCAAAAAATAAAAAAGAATGTATTCCTCCTGATGACAAGGTTTGAGCTTTCTTCTTTCTTTTAAGAATTTCCTAATGGTAAGATTCTTTTCACTTTTCTTCTTAATGATAAGGTTTGATGATGATGATGAATTTTTTTTTTTCGTGATTGCAGGATTGACATGTCCTTCCTGATTGTAGTGTTGACACTTGTCATTCCTAATGACTACATTTAACTGGATTTTATAATGACAAGGTTAAAACTTGGTGCTTTTTGATTGCAGGGTTGACCAGATAATTCCCGATTGTAGGATTTTGAAAACTCGGTGCTTCCTGATTGTAGGATTGACCTGAAAACTCTTCCTAATGACATGGTTGATCTTCTCATTTCCTTGAGAAATTGTTAATGGTAGGGCTTATCTCATCTTCTTTATGGCAGGCTTTTCTTGTTTTTCCTAGTGACAGGGTTTGAACTTTATTTTTCTTTGAGAATTTCCTAATAGTAGGGTTCTTCTTATTTTTCTTCTTGATTGTAAGGATTTCAGGTGGTAAGGTTGACCTCGTAATTCTCGATCTGAGGTTTTGAGAACCCGATGTTTTCTGATTGCAAGTTTGACCTGAAGACTTTTCCAGCTGATAGGGTTGATCTTCTCATTTCTTTCAGATTTTTCTAATGGTAGGGTTAATCTCATCTTCTTCCCATTTCAGGGTCAAAACCGTGATTCTTTATTATTGTTAACTTAATGATTATTTCTTTGTCCACAATCTTGCTAGACTTCATTGAGGTTTTTTCCTGTAACAATTCAAAAAATATTTGATGCAGTGTTTTGAGGTTAGATGACATGCATGCATCCTTACCTTATTTGAAATATAGGTCCCCCCTCTTTAATGTTCCATTGTCATAGTGTGCCTTTATTTGCTATTCAAAGCCTTCTTTGTTCTTCTATACACTAGCTCGTTCGTGTGCCAGCCCTTCATTCAAATGTAAGTCCAGTGCCCATCCTAGGCTATCTACGATCATTATTGCACTCGTTGTTTATCAAGCTCGACAATGCCCCCAAGTATGGTGTTGCTTGATTCATCAAGAAAGAGCTTAACCAATCATTCATCTTCTGGATTCTCTCGAGAACTCTTATTTTATTAGCTGGGTGTATCTTGCCAACACCCATTATAGATTATTACTCAACCACAAACTTGCCACCAATTGAAACAATACTCTTTAAGTATATGGTTATCATGGAACCATCAATGAACTATCAAGTCGTTTAGACATGCATCTAATAGCTTGCAATAAAAGGCTCATGGTTGTATGCTCGATGTTCTTCTTAATGGTTTTACTCAGCTTGTCAAAACAGATTGTGAAAAGAAATGCATTGGTATCATCAATGATTTTCATTTTATCACCTATATTCATGCAGTGAAGTGCCCCTTTAAGATTTAAAATAGATGGTACCACAATCAGTCCTGGTGGTGTGCATCCTTCTGACTTTCATTCAAATACCCCATGGGATACCATCTTTCAGGAGTCATAGCCATGTTTGAGAGGGTAACCCAAGATGACGATATAAAAATGTCTTTCAAGTTCAACATTGTCCTATAGTTAGTCTTGGTGGTGTGTATCCTTCCGACTTTCAATCAAATACATTATATGTGATACCATATTGTAGGAGTCATAGCCATATTTGAAAGGATAAACCCAGATGGAGATATGAAGATGTCTTTCAAGATGATCAAGGAATGTTAGTCATTCATGTCAAGGATTTTGCAAGCTCGATTGATGTTCTTCTTGTTTGACAATCTTTCTTGTTTTAGAATCAACTCTCATATTTCAAAGATTATATCTATTAAAAGTCTAGTTGGTAAAATGAAATTAGAGATATCAGTTTTTGAAAGTATTTTTAAAAATCAAGCTTATTTGGTTAATAACCGTTATTCAATATATGAAGTTCTTTGATTGTCTTGTATTTTGAAAACAGAAATTGACCTGTTGTAAGATTAAAATAACTTTTTCTATGGTTCTTTGTGTCAATTTTAATCTTTGATCTTGGTTATATCTTTTGATGGTACGTGATGAGGAGAGCTTATATGAAATTAAAAAAAAGCAAGATGCTCAAGTCAAAATTCATGTTTTATCATGAAACATTGTTTCTTTTGAGCACTTATTTTATCAACATATATAATAATCAGTAACTTAATTTATGAAATCATGACCCTTATGAAAAATCTCTTCAAGTTTTTTAGAGCATCATTTATTAGTTCAAAATGCTTAATTAAAAAGGATTTTTTAAAGCACGTAATCCATGTTATGGTTCATGGCTATGAAAGAAAAGGAAATTTGTACGCTCGAAAGGTGTTTGAAGGTTTTAAAGATCTAGGATTAACATCAAATATTCATCAACACTCTTTCTTTTGTTATCTTTGTAGAGAAAATGACATATAACCATATTTACTTCAAAAATCTAAATTCTTTTAACATAGGTCATAATACAAATCCAACTTTTCTTTCGATGAATAATTAATCTAATCTTTTAAAGACATCAAAAGCTTTATTATAGATATTAAAAGACATGTCTGTAATTTTTTCTGGTGTTGACTTTTGGTATTTGTTGTGTCTTTCCTTAATTGAAACTTTTTTTGCTCTTATTAGACTTGATAGACGTTCTCCTTCCTTGCCTTTGAAGTGTAGGTAAATTCCATTTTTTTGGCTTTTATGTAGCCTTCCTCAAAGTTTTCTTATATGCTCCCCAGTTTATAACTTCTTTTTTTCTTTTAGCCCTCTCTTAATCGTTGGACTTTTGTTCTTAGCGTTATTTTTACCATGGATTCCATTTTTCTCTTCATTTTTTTCTAACAAAAGTCTCTTATTTGCTCCCAGTATAGGGTGTGATCCTAGTTAGGGTTTTTATAAGCAAGAAAATCATTTTGGCTCAAATGGGGGACCATAAAGGATATATCTTTAGAAAGTGAAGGGATAACAAAGATGACATTTTCTCATTTCAAGCAAGGTCGGTTAGAATTGATAAATTTTGACTTCATCTAGTGTAACGATTTGGACTTGTAAGAGTTATGATTTGTAAGTCCATAATTATTGATCCACTACCCATCATTATGCATATTGTTAAAACTTCGCTACATGATGTGTGGTTCAATTTCATGTGTGAGTTCAAAATTTATTTGGTCACCTTATGTTGCGATTTTAACAAACATCGAGTCATTTCTGCAATCAAAACACTTTTAATTTTTTAGGATTGATTAACCTTAATCACATATTTTATAAAAAATGAAATGCATAACAACAAAAAGACAAAGAAAATACATGTTTCATTAAAGAATGAGATGTGATCCCAAAATAAAATGCAGAATAGCAAAATTCCATAACAATATGATTGACAATTCAACACCTTTTTTGGATCAGCTTTTCTAGCAATATCTGTGTTTTTCCAAGCATTTTCAATCATTTGTCATTCTAAGGATGTTTTGATGACAATATGGTCGATGACACCATCTTTCACAAACTCAAACTCACCTATTGCTCACCAACCTCTAAACTTGTTTCTTGAAATTCTTGCAACTATTCAATTGAATGACCTAGGATCCTATCGTGATATTCACATCTCTTTTCTGGATTATACCACCTAGGAAACAGTGATTGCATGAGATTTCATGGAGTCTGGGCAATAAGTCCAGAGCCAAATAGATGTTGGTAGACAAACTCAAGTGACAGTGGCATGTCAATCTTTGACAACAACAATTAAGTAGTTAATGTTACAGCGAGACTTAACACACAACTAAGGTTTCCCAATTGAAAGTCATCTTCGGATTCATCTGTCATCCTTATTCTGGAATCCATGGTAGGACCTCTAATTTTTTTCATCTTGATAGCTCGTTCAATTATTTTGGCAATCCTCACAATTTCATGTCAATCTTCCAAAGTTGTGGTTGTCTGGGACTGTTGGAAACCTTCCAAGGCTGTTAAGTAATCATGGCAGCGCATGAAACCATGAAGCATGGCCACTATCGACACATGGAATCACGCGTTGTCTCTACTGGAAGAGATCTTGATGAATTTGAAACTCCTCTGTCTCCTTTTCGATTCCTCACTAACAGTGCAATAAATAGACACCTGTAGAGGGAGTTCTACTTTGTTGAAGTTTCAATCTTCTTCCTGTTTTTTAGTTCAAGTCTGTCTCTTCACCCTACTTTTACGTTTTAATGCTGATATTGGTGGGAGACAATTATAGATGATCTAAAACTACTACTTCCCTTCTTGGATTCCCTACTAGCAGAGCCACATACAGATCTCTGTAGAAAAAGCTTTGCTACATTGAAATTCAATGTCAACTCTTGTTTTTCAAACCCATATCCTGTGCTACTAGACTAGAATGAAGCTCGCGAAAGAGGTGGTTGGGAAGAAGGTCCCGGCTCATAGCACAGAAGGTTGGCAGTTGTTGGATGCTACTAGAAGGAGATGTGAGGGTTGTGAACAACTAACGGTGTAGCTAAACAAGAAAGGATGTTGTCTTTCGTTGATGACTGAAGGCGTTGCTACTACTATTCATGACTAAAAAGGAGGAGAAGAGGTGCAACTTCGATGTTGTTGCCGCTGCTAGTGGAGTGCTGAGGAGAAGAGTTAATTATTTTTCTTTATGTGTGGGAAGTGGACTGATGGTGTTTCCACAAGATGGTGTGCAGACGTTGCCTTTCCATTCTTGAAGCTTAGCATTTATTTAAGCAGATTTGTGAGTCTAGCTACTTCACCTTTGATATTCTCAATTTTCTTTTGACAGGTTTTAATCTTTATATGAGACAAATGGTATATTGACTATTTAGTCTTGAAAAGGTCTCATATATGCCCAGTGATAATTTTTGTAAAGACAGTTTAGGGGCGTTGCGAGAAGTGGTTAAGGTACATATGTTCACTGTTACCAAGCAGGCACTCAGATATTAGTTGGGTGTTTCACGCATCTAAATCCTGACCAATAGTTATAAGACATATTGTTAATCCCCCCAACTAACTTAAAAACTTCTGTGTGCTTGAAAATTTAAGACGTGATGCATGAGGCAATTCTATGCATGCTACTAGAAATTCAACGAATACAAACAATAGTTTTGAAACCTGGCTCGGCCGACCTGGGGCTGGAACCGAGTCGGGTTGATTAAAAAATAGGAAAAGTCATAACCCAGCCGACCCGGCAAAACCCGGTCAAAAACCCGGTTGCAACCCGTTGACTTTTGTTTTTTTTTTTTTACTAAAACGATGACATTTTTAATTTTTTTTAAATAGGGATTGAAGCGGCCGACCCAGTGACCTGGTCAAAACCCAGAACCCAGGCCTTGGACCGTGCCGGGTTTAAAAACTATGATACAAACGAAATTGTCAATGAAATGTTTCTGTCAGTATTTTGCGGTGATATTTACCGACCGAATTTTTTCCCTTGCTAAAATTATTAGTATATACCGATATAAACATTTCATTGGTATATACTAAGGGAATCACAGACGGTATATAAAGAATTTTTAAAAACAAAGCAATGCGATGACATGGAAGTTTTTATGGATGATTTTACCGATGGAATTACAATGGGATTCAGACAGAGATATTTGTACAATGATGTGTCTACTTCACCGACAGAATGGCCGATGAATTTACAGATATGTATATTTCGTTAGTAATTCCATCAGTAATAGTTAATATATGACATAGCCATCCACCCTCCCCTCCCCTACCCTATTTCTCCTTCTTCCCCCCTACATCTAAACAACCTCCCTCCACTATAAACAACCACCCCCCCCCCCCGAAAAAAAAATATCCCCCTTCTTCTCAACACAACTCATAGTTCTGTAACTTTTGTAGTCACAACATCCGTGTTCTGATTTATTATGGATTTTAATTTCATTTTTAGTAAGTAAATCTATTTTCTTGTTTTTTTTAACATAATTTTAAAATGTCAATTTTGTTATTGATTGTTTTTTTAGTATATGTATTTTGTTGGGGTGTTTACTTGTTTTATTATTTTTTCTCAAACAAACTTGTAGTATGGATTTATAATTTTATACTTGTTATGTTTTGTTTTAGATTTTGTAAAATTGTATTTGTTTGTAAATTGTTGAAACTTAAGTCAAATTACCGACTTAGACGTGTTGTGATGAAATAAATAATGGCTTGTTTAACGGGTCTGTTTTAATTTTTGTTAATTTTATTGCCGAGTTGTAATTTCCGTAAATTAATATGCAAAACTTTGTATGTACGTAGATAATTGATAATGAATATTTAAGAGAAGTTTGAAAGTAAGTTGGATAATCTTGAGCTAAACCAATATTTTTGCAATTTTATTTACTTAACGTAGTTAATTAATACATGTTATCATCATTATTTTATAGAGGTTCGATAGAAGTTGTTGTAACTTATTTTTGAGTCCCTACACAAAAATAAAAATAAAAATAAAAATAAATAATAAAATAATAACAATAGATAAATATGTAGCCGAAAGAAATTAGAAAAAATATATATATAATAGGAGGCGGGGACGCTCAGAAAATGGTCAGAAAAATTGATTAAGGAGGTTAAAAATACAAAGATTGAAATTTTGACAGTATATTCTTGAATGATGAGAGCCCTATTGGAAAAGAAAATTTAAATTTGAGGAGAAAAGCCTAAAATTGGATGTTTATGGACTTAATTGAATTTTATTGAAGGTTTAATTGAATTTCTAGAGGGTTTGATTATAAGAAAAATTGATTTTTAAGTTAATTTGGACTTTATTTAGAAGATATTAAAGTTCAGGTCAAATTATAATTTTTGAGAGTTGATTTGGTTAAATCAGGGGCTTAATTGCATAAATATTGAAGTTTAATGGCCAATTAGGAACTTAATTGAGAAAATCCGAAACCAAGGATCAAATTGGAAAAGGCACGTAAATGGAGGGCCTGTAATTGATCGATTCAGGGACCAAATTGAAGAAATTGGAAGTTTATTAATCAATTGAGGGTCAAAATGCACAAATTCAAAACCAAGGACTGAAGTGAAAAACGCAGCCAACTATAGGGGCGGCTACCGAAATTGGCAGGGATGTTATTGAATAAATTCTTAAAATCCAAATTACATTGTGAGGACTTAAAAGAACAAAGGATAAATTAAGGATTGGTTTGGAAAAAATATGCTGGCTCCACATTTAAATGAAACGACGTGTTTTGTATATAACGACGCTGTTTCATGTTAAAAAAGAAGAAGGGAGAAACAAAACGGTGTCATTTTGAGCGACACTGTTCCCCTTTCTTCTTCCCCTAGACGTGCAGCAGGGGAAGAGAAAGCGTTTTTTTTCTTCTTGTTCTTTCTTCATTAACTCCCTCATGCCGCGCGCTCTGCCAACACCCGAAGCCCCACGCATCCTTATGATGAGAGACTGGGGGAGCCGCGCCCTTTAGCCACGCCTACTGGCCAGCCAACCCGGCACCGTGGCAGGGGTGTAAAGCCCTGCTCCCTATGCACTACGATAGGGTGGCAATAGGGACGCCTCCGCTCCCTTTTGCCCTATAAATACCGCCCCAACGCCAGCACGCGAGGAGAGAAAAAATGGACAGAGAAATAAAAAATGAAAAGAAAGAAAGGAACGAACTGAAGAGAGGAAAACAGACCAAAAAAGGAAAGAAAAAACCGGGAAAGCCATAAACAGGAGAGGGACTGTGAGGGTAGTGGAAAAGGAAAACGAACCAAAAGAAAAGAAAAGCAGACTGAGAGGGACAGTGAGAGGTAAAAGAGAGTGGACCATGAGGGTTAAGGAAAAACGATACTGACACCGGATGAGGTCGAGTCCTGGAAAGAAACATCATCTAAATCAGAACAAAAGGAAAAGGAAACGCAGCAGAAGAAGAGGAGGAGAATGCAAGAGTAGGAGCCTCTTTCTCCACCGTTTGAAACTATAACGTTATTGTTTGGAGCCGCCGTCTGTGAGCCACAACACCGCCACTGGCCTACACCGTAGCACCGCCAGCGAAGCAGCCGGACTGGTAACTCTTCTTCCCTTTCATTGTTTGCGTTTTGCTGTTCTTTTTTCGCCTGCATGCAGAATGAATAGCGTTCTGCATGCAGGAAGAGGGGAGGGAAAATAATTCCCCTTTCCTGTTAGTTATGTTGCTGGGCCAGGCTGATTCTGACCCAACATTATTGGTTTTTTTTCCTTCTCTGGGTCGGGCTGGTTCTAGCCCAGCCATGTGTTAATGGGCCAGACTGATTCTGGCCCATCCCTACTGTCTGGGCCGAGTTTGGCCTAGAAGAAAATAAGAGATTTTGTTGGGTCGAGATCGGCCCAACCCTTTTGGGGCTAAGTCTGGCTCAGTTAGTGGGTCGGCCCAGCCCAGCTCACCTAGTATTATATATTATATATTATACTATTTTTTGTATTATTTATATATACAGATATATTAAAAAAAATTTAAAAATTCTGAAAAATCCTAAAAAAATTTGTGTGATTTTCCTGCATATTTTTATCAAAATTATTTAATACTGGTTTGTATTTTTATACCGTAAAGATACAAATCCAGTATTAAAAATACCCAATTTTCGTCAAAACATCAAAAATAAAAAAAATAAATGTTTTGTTTTTATGCATACGGCCTAGTCTCTTCAAAATATATATATATATATATATATATATATATATATATATATATATATATATATATGTAAAGAAATATCATCATATCATATTTTCATACAACATAGAAAAATTTCAATAAAAGGGTTTTAACATGCACTTTTGACTTTAATAACAAGTTTGTTAGAGCCATGAGAACTAGACCAATATTTCAAAAATTCTAAAAAAATCTTTTTGTCTTCTTTTAGTATCTGAGATTATGAATTTATATGTAAAACGTATTCCTGATATTAAAAATATAGTTTTTATATAGACGTTAGAACAGTTAGGTTTTTACCCGATAAGATAAGGACCTTTTTATTGAGGAGGACTTTTCTTGAACCATAGATGGACCAACAACTAGAAATACAATAACACCGTAGCTTTTTATCAGACAATCAAACAATGCAGCTTACCTTAGGTAAGGCGTATTTGGGGTGCTAATACCTTCCCTTTAAGTACCCGATCTCTGAGACCAGTTAGAGTTCCTAGTGACCAAAATACTAGGTGGCGATTCCCATTCTATTTTCATTAATAAAAGACAAGAATTTCTTGTCTCTCCATATTTGCCAGATATATATATACATACATTTTAGATTTAAAGTGGAAATTTTCGCCGCGACGCTGCACACGTGCGACAGAAGTCATGGATGATTGTTCATGGATGTATCGAGATTCATCACATGGATTGTGGAGGATGAATTATTGTAATGGGGTTCAGAGTTTTATTAATTTTGCAACATCTATTTCGAGAAATATTAGTAGAGGCGGTATTAGGTGTCTATGCAGGAGGTGTAAAAATAAAAAAGTTTCTTCATCTAGATGTTGTAACGATGCATCTTCTACACAAAGGGTTCATGGAGGATTACATGTGTTGGTATGCACACGGAAAACTATTTGTTCGTAACAAAAGGATGGTGGGGTCACCTTTTAATGCTAGCAACGTGCATGGAGTTGTAAATGACAACAGTAATCCTTACAGGAATATGGTTATGGATGCAATGAGAATGAATCAAGGTAATGTCAGTCACGGTCCAATTGTAGAAGAAGAACCTAATACAGACGTGACCAGGTTTTTTAATCATTTGAAAGATTCTGGTGAAACATTATAGGATGGTTGCATAAATCATAGTAAATTATCGATCGTTGCACATGATTATGGGTTGAGTGAGGCTAGTTATGACAGAATTGTCAAATGGCGAGAAGCATTTTATCTGAAGGGAACAAGCGAGAAGAAAACTTCTCTACTAAATCCATGATGAAACCCCTCGGTTTAGGATGCCTAAAAATTAACATGTGTCCAAACTTCTTTATGTTGTACTGCCTTGAAAATGTTGAGCTAACTGAGTGCATGACATGTGGGCATTCCCGTTATAAACCCAGAACTGGCATAGGAAAGACTCTTGTAGTATTTTAAAAACTTAGATACTTGCTAATCACACCTAGATTGTAGAGGTTATTCATGTCACCAAAGACTATTAAGCACATGACATAACACCAATCACATGATGTGATGGATGGAATGACGGTGCATCCTTCTAACAGTGAAGCATGGAAACACGTTAACAGTGTGCATCCTCACTTTTCAGTTGAATCAAGGAATGTGCGTCTTGGGTTGTGTATAGACGGATTCAACCCATTCAGGTCATTTGCTACTCCTTATTCTAGTTGGTCGGTTATACTTACAGTTTACAATTATCACGGGGGATGTGTATGAGGCTGGAGTTCATGTTTTCATCTACAGTCATACCCGATCTTAACAATCCGAGTTGGAATATAGATGTTTGTCTTCGACCATTGATTGATGAGCTGATGCAATTGTGGTCCTTTGGGGCTTTGACTTATGATGTATCGAGAAAACAAAATTTTTTTATGAAGGTAGCTTTGATGTGGACTATCAATTATTTTCCAGCTTATGGAATGGTTTCTGATTGGAGCACGCATAGAAAACTAGCATGTCCATACTGCATGGAAAACAACAAGGCATTCATGCTAACAAACGGGGGTAAAACATCTTTTTTTTACTACCACTAGCGTTTCTTGCCAACAGATCACAGGTACAGAAAAAATAAAAAGGATTTTTTTGCTGGCATAGTTAAAAAGGATGTTGCACCCCCATGTCTTTCTGGTGAAGAATAGCATGATGTAGTGTTAGAGTACAGTGATATTGTGTTTGGTTTCTAATCTGGTAAGTAGAAGTTTCCTGGTTTTGGTTTGACCCATAAATAGGTAAAACAAAGTATTTTTTGGGAGCTTTCTTATTGGAAGACCAATCTCCTATGCCATAACTTTAACGTCATGCACATAGAGAAGAATGTGTTTGAAAACATTTTCAACATGGTCATGGACGTGAAGGGGAAGAAAAAGGACAACATCAAGGCTAGAATGGATATAGCATTGTTTTGTCACCATAAAAATAAAGAGTTGGTTTTTTATGGGTCATGGGTCGCAAAGCCGAAAGCAAACTTCGCCTTAGAGAATAATCCACAACTACTAGTCTACCAATGACTTAAGACTCCCGATAGTCATGCCTCGAACATATCAAGGTTGGTTAATTTGGATGAATGCAGATTATATGGAATGAAGATCCATGACTACCACGTGTTTATGTAAACACTCATTCCACTAGCATATCATGATTTATTGCCAAAAGGAATATAAGATGCACTAACAGAAATCAGTCATTTCTTTAGAGATATATGCTCCAGCAAGTTGCAAACACAACTAATTGAGAGGTTTGAAACGAATATCATCGAGACAATATGCAAACTTGAGATGATATTCCCTTCATCTTTTTTTGACTCTATAGAGCATCTATTCATACATTAATCATATGAGGCCAAAGTTGGAGGCCTGATCCAATATAGATAGATGTGATATTTGAGAGGTTAGATATTATAAATGGAATGTATTGCTAATGTATTTTTATTGTTTTTTATAATTTAAAATATTTGTTTAATTCCATGCAGGTACCTTTTCAATCTTAAGAAAAAAGGTTAAGAAGAAGGTGCATGTTAAGGCTTCAATATGTGAGGCATATATTGTTGAGAAGATCTCAATATTTATCTCATACTATTTCGAGCCTCATTTGAGAATGAGAATCAATTGCTTTCCACGATATGATGATGGTGGTGAAGTGTCTTCAAGTGAAAACTTGTCAATATTATCCAATCCTAGACAACCCGCACCTAAAAAATGTTGTAAGAGGAAGATATTTGTCTGAAATAGAATTCAAACAAGCACATAATTATGTGCTATTTAACTGCGACAAACTGAGACTTTTTATTCGGCAAGTATATATACTACTTAAACTTAGTTGTGAATTGACTATTTATCTATTATAATATCACAAACTAATACATTTTTTAAAACCTCATAGGCAACATCAACAATATTTACTATCTAATAACTCACAACTAACGGAATCTCAAATCTTTTTATTACAAGATGAATAATTTTTCACGTGATTCAAAACACATGGAAGTACTATCACTAACTCATTATCTATCATTGTACTTAATTTTGTTACAGAATTCTTGTTTAGTGTTCATTATTGTACTTCATGTACAAGGTTTATCAAATGGGAAGGAATGCTAGTACTTTATTGTCTTTACTAAGCCTGGATCCTGAAAGAAAAGTGAAGTGCTACAACGGTTATTTTGTCAATGGATATGTGTTTCATACTAAAGAATAAGAGCATGGAAGAAAGACATATAACAGTGGTGTTGTTGTTAAGGGATCGACTTGTAGGGAGTTTGAAATTAACTATTATAATAAATTAAAAAAGAGGTCGTTGAATTGCAATATCATAGTGAGTATTGTCACACGTGTGCAGTGTCGCTGCGATCGTCCACTCTCACTCAGGTATTTGTATCTACCTAGCAAATATGCGGAGACAAGGAATTCTTGTCTTTTATTAGTGGAAAATTAGAATGGGAGTCGCCACTTAGTATTTTGGTCACTAGGAACCCTAACTGGTCTCAAAGATCAGGCACAGAGATTGGTTGCGTAAAGGGAATGCATTAGCACCCCAACTACGCCCTACCTAAAGTAGGCTGCATTGTTTGATTGTCTGATGAAAAAACTAAGGTCTTGTGGTGTTTTCTAATTGTTGGTCTGTCTATGGTTCAAAAAAAGCCCTCATCTGTAAGGAGATTCTTATCTTATTGGGTAAAACCTAATCATTCTAACGTCAAAACAAGAATTTAATATCTGAAATACATCTTACGTATAAGGTCGTAACCCTAGATACTAAAAGAAAACAAAATAATGTTTTTTGGAATTTTTGAAATATTGGCCTAGTTCTCGTGACTTTAATAAACTGGTTATTAAAGTCAAAATGCATGTTAAAACGTATTTTTTGAAGTTTTCTTTATTGTATGAAAATACAATATGATTCTTTTTTTTTTGCTTTGAGAGACTTGGCCGTATGCATGAAAACAAAAACATGTTTTTTTATGTTTTGACGAAAACCATGTATTTTAATACTAGATTTGTATTTTTACGATATAAAAATACAAACCAATATTAAGCAAAATTTAGTAGAAAAATACGCGAGGAAATCACAAATTTTTTCAGAAATGTTATTTTGAATTTTTTTTATGGACTGGGCTGGACCCGACTCACTTATTTTAGGTTGCGCCGTACTTGTCCGGCCCAGTGAACAGTGGAGACAGTGCAGCGAAGAAGAAGAAAAAGAAGGAACAGGGGCGGACCTGCGATGGCTTCGAGGCGGTGCTGCTGGCGGTTGCTGACTAGAGAACATCTTGGACGGTGGTCAGCCTTTCTTCTTCTTCTTAGTGTTTTTTCTTCTACTCTGTTCTCCTTTGTTTTTATTTTTTTCTGTGTTTCTTCTTCTCCCTGCTTCTGTCTCCTACTTCTCCTTTCTTCTTCTATTTCTAATGGTGGTTGTTGTTGTTGGTGGCGTTGCTGGTGGCGGAGGAGTTGTTGTCGCGGCTCAGAGGTTGTGGCAACCAGTGCTGCTGTTTTTCTCCTTTTTCACAGTGTTGCAGCAGGGGAGGAAGATGGTGAGAGGCTGATGGTGGTGCTGCTGGAGGTTCACTACAAGATTTCACAGTTTTACTGACGAACATATTCCGTCGATGTGTGATTAGAAGTTCGTCAGTAAATAAATCACCGACAGATTACGTCCATCGGCTTTCCTTTCGTCGGTGATTCCCCATTCCGTCACTATATCGATCAAAACAAAAAAAAACCATTTGCCGATGGTTTTACAGACGGAATTTGCGCGCCAAAAAAAAATATTCCCGCTTGAAATCTACCGACGGATTTTTATTTCGTCGGTGATATCGTGATTGACCGACAGCTACAAACCGTCGATAAATTTGTCAATGAGTGTATGAAATATCGACCGAATATATCCGTCTGTAAAGTCGTCAGTAAGTGTGGTAGCTACTGTCAAAGGCCGACGGATTAAGTTCGTCGGTAAATCTGTCTGTGAGTGGTTGAAATACCGATAGAATATATCCGCTTGTAAAGGCGTCGGTGAATGCTACTGTCAACTTCCGACGGATTCATTCTGTCGGTAAAACCCTTTGTAATAGTTTTTTCTAAATTTGTTTTTAAAACAATTATTTAGAATATATAATATAAAATTATTTAAATTAATGGTAATAAAAACCAATTATGCAAATAAAATTTATATTAAACATCAAAAACAAAAAATCAAAGTTAAATAATATTCATTACAAACTGAATGTGTTTCAAAAAAAATATTAAATGAAATTTTAAAGGTAAATAATATTTATTACAAATTAATATAAAGGTGGAGCTGGAGGAGGAGGAGGAGATCCTGGAGGAGGAGGCTGGTGGTTATACGGCCAAAAAGGATTGGCGCACATGTTCCACTATGTGTTGCCATGTTCATGACCATTTCGCGAAGTTGTTCATAAGCTGCTTTTTGTTGTGCAGACTCCGCTCTTTGTTCTGCATGAGACGCTTTGAGTTGCGCGTACTCCGTTGATAGGTGGTCGTATTTTTCGGTGAGCTGAGCCGTGTGTTGCTGCAAGGCCACGAACTCCTTAGATTAGGAGCTCGATATTTAACGAATTTCTAGTAGTGGTTGCTTCCCAGTGGAGTCGCCATTCTGCTATTATGATCTGGTTGAAATTAACTCAAAAGCTAGACTCCACAACGTAAACGATGTCTTTGTTTTCGCCAAGCAATGCCAGCAAATTTATTACACATACACATCTTTCTTTAGAAATGATTGTTCAAGAGTTGATTGGTTATCTATTTTAAAAATGAAACCCAAGGGTCGTGTCGAGGTTGTTCAGGATGAGAACGAAGACACAAGTGTGGGAGATGATGTCTTTCAAGTTATTGAGTTGGTTGAACCATATCGAGTTGCTCCATCGATTGACTTAGAAAAAAATTCAATTTTTTGCGCCTTCGATAATAGTAAGAGTTGATGTTGACGTGAGGAGTTAAATGTTGTTCTGAGCTTTAGTGAACAAACACAAGTCGATGAAGATGATGATAACAATGTTATCAACATTGAAGATTGCGATGGAGCTGATGACGATTCAATTGAAAAAGAAGATGGTAATTCTGACTAACTATTAGAACATATAATATTTATGGATAAAATTATATACAAAGAAATATTTATTTTATAATTGTTATGTGAACTCCTATTGATGCAACCATATTATTTGATAGTTTCACCCACATTTAATTAGTGTTTTGCCTATGTTTTATATATAAAATGCCTTGATATTCTTTGTTTTATGTTTTGAAGGCATTTTTAGATGAAAAATGCAAAAAGAAGTAAATTGGAGGTAATTGGCAGATTTGACCTTCAGTCAATGTTTTGTGCAGAGCGTGAGTTCTAGAGGTCAAAATGAAGTGATTCTAGTGGAATTAAAAATCTAACCTCTATACCTTTTTGGACATCTAAGGCAAGAAAATAAAATAAGGAAGAGCATGGAAATCACAGCCTTCAAAGTCAAATATCACAATCTGCCAATGTTGACCTTTGTCCATTCCGACTTGAATATCTGGAGCTACAGAAGTCCAATTGATGCCAACTTAATTGTTTTGGATTCCTGACTCAAATTCCTATTAATGCTCCAAAGTTCAGCCAAAAAAGATGTCATATGAGGGAGATATGATTTTTCAAAGATGATAACTGAATTCTGCCAGCAAATAGGTTTCGTGAAGAAACGAGTCCAAATTACGTTCCAAAGCATCTAAACCGATATCCAAGTTTGTATTTCAGCAATTTAGCTCCTCTAAGTCAAAGCTTGAAGATTTCATGCAAGGCTATTTCTTTTTTTTTGGTAAAATATTTATTGAAGTACTTAAATGTAAATTGTCTACTTAAGAGAGTACTATTTTGTAAAATAGAGACTAGGGTTTCCTAGGATATAAAAAGAATGAGAGAAGAGAAGGGGGCAACCAACTAGAAGGAAGAAACACAAACTCTCCTCTCTACAAACCAGAAATAATGCTTTCTTCTATCTTTAAGAGTAGTTATTTCATAGATATGCAAGGCTAAGCTCGTTTTATTGGTTGCAAGGACACAACAAACCTTCGGATTCCAAGAATCGTGAGATTTATCCTTCCTTTTATTTTCAATTTATATTATGAATGAGTATGATTGTTTTCCTATGCATATTTTCTATGATTGTTGTTGATAATTGCTAGAGCGGACTCTAAGTTATTATTATGAACAATCTATTGCTAAGTTTGATATCAAAACCGGAGTTGTGATATATGAACTTGTGAAGCAACTAAGCTTGATAATTGTGGCGGAACTATGTTATTAAACTTAGGGAGAACACTCAAATAAAGGAACACAAGCTGTAGACAGCTTGGTTGTCAAGAGATCAATCAATTTATCTAGTTCTTAGGGTTGCCATTGAACTAAATCATTAAAGTGGACATTGTGATTGTTTATTGGTTAGGGTTAGTATATGGCAGATCCGTTAATTAACTAACGTTAAGAAAAGATAAAAATTCAGAATATAAATTGAAGTTTCGTTGTTCTTAGGGTTGCCATTGAACTAAATCATTAAAGTGGACATTGTGATTGTTTGTTGGTTAGGGTTAGTATATGGCAGATCCGTTAATTAACTAACGTTAAGAAAAGATAAAAATTCAGAATATAAATTGAAGTTTCGTTTCAAGGATCGGTTCTAATTTCCGTTGGTGGATGTGTGCTTGCGACCAAGGTTTGTTTTCTTAATAAATTTCAGTTTCAATTGATTTTGTTTGCTAGTTTAGATCATCACAAATCAAAACCCCCCAATTGCATAACATATAGCATAAAAATCTGAACTAAATCTTCCTTGTGGGATCGACCCCTTGCTTGTTCTATACTATCTTGTGTGTTGTGTTTGAAGCTAGGGTAATTAATTTATGTGAGCACGACATCGCAACACCTATTATAGTGTTATGCGTGCAGCTTTCAATTTAAGTATTTCCAGGGAGGATATACAGGGAATACAGACACAATCTGTCATCACTGTGCATATTACTGATGGAAACATCAATGGCTTGTGTTCGTCGGTGTATTCTAGATGCGAGGGAACTAATGTTATTAAACCCGGCCCGGCCCGGCAAGTCGACCAGGACCCGGTCGACCCGGTGGCTATACCAATCCGAGTTTACTAAAAGACCAGCTGGGGCAACAGCCCGGTCAAACCCGGGCGACTTGGCGGGTCGACCTATGACCTGGGCGAGACCCGGTTTTTTTTTCAAATGTGGGATTTGAAACCTATTAGTATATAACTATATATACTCTATGTTTCCAAGAAAAAAGTCATGTTTTTTCAATGTGTGATAAAAAAACCTTTTAGTTTAAATACTTCAACTTAAAAAGATAATATATTATCTTTTCAATGTGGGATTTGAAGCCCTTTCGTATATATACTCTATGTTCCCAAGAAAAAATTCATGTTTTTTCAATGTGGGATAAAAAACCTTTTGGTTTAAATACTTCAACTTTAAAGGATAACATAGTATCTTCTCAATGTAGGATTTGAAGCCCTTTCGTATATATACTCTATGTTCCCATGAAAGAAGTTATGTCTTTTCAATGTGAGATATGATACATATTAGTTTATATACTCTATGTTCCCAAGAAAGAAGTTATGTTTTTTTGATGTGAAATAAAAAATGTTTTTTGGTTTAAATACTTCAACTTAAAAGCTTAACATAATATCTTTTTAATGTGGGATAAAAAACTTTTTAAAATATTCTTTTAAACTTCATTGTTTACAATATGTATAACGTATATTTACATGGATTTTTTCATATGAAATATTATAACTTTAATTTTTTTAAAATTTTCCAGGTTGACCCGAGTTGACCCGGGTGACCCATGAAACCTGGAACCCGGCCCCTTGGCCAGGTCAACCCCCGGGCTGAGTTTAATAACTATGGAGGGAACTGTTCACATATCATGTCGGTGATGTCAATTAAAGTCCTCTAAGTCAGTTGCAGGTTACCGATGGAATTACCAACAGACCACCGATGAACTGCGTAACCCAAAGCGCGGGTAATTAATGCATCTTTGATCATGTGTACTATTTAACATTAGCAAGGGAATTACCGATGGACTGTAAAAATTCTGGAGGGTTTTTTTAAAAACATTTAGTGCGAAATTAAAATTTCAAGATGAATTTACTGAGGAACCACCAACAGATCAATTAAAATTACTATTATTTCATATTATGTCGGTGATTTTATCGGTAAAAACACAATATAAAACCCAGTGAGAATCCCTTCAGTTCATTTTTTCCTCTCGTTTTTTCCTCTCGTTTTTTCCTCTCTATTTAGGCGATTTTGCTTCAATCTCTAGTTCTATCTTCATCTTCAAAGTTTAAAAGGTATGTATTGTGATTCAATTTATTTATTTTCTTCTTATTTTTCATCTTTTTTTTGGTTTATTAACAATATATTTTGTTTTTTCTGTTCTTTTTGTATTGTACGTAGAAAAAATTTAAAAGTAAACATACCATTAAGGTAAGCATTTTTTATTCCTAAAGCCTATAGTTGTTTTTGTATTAATTTGTTGCCTATTTTATTGTTTTTATTGAAAAATGATTAATTGTTTTTTTAACTGTTATTGTTGAATTTATAATATAAATATTAATTGAATATATAGGAATAAATTTTATTTTTTTCTCTATTTTATTGTTAAATTTGTATAGATGTTAGCTTATATATATGATTTTTTTCTCTCTATTTTATGATTAGAAACATTATATTATCATGTTGAAAATGTGATGAAATTGAATAATCTGAAATTTTTGGTAGAAATAAAATAAAATCAATTGGATTGTGGCATGATATTTTGAATATTTGCAGGTTTGAACATTTTGGGTAGTCTACATTATAGGGGATGTGCTACCGAATGTTTTTTTTAAAAAATCAAATTTGATTGTGTAATTATACTTTAAATTTGTGTAGAGGTGTAGAACAAAATCAATTGCACGTCGTAAGCATATTATCGCAACTAGTTCTTCTAGCGACGATGATGATGTGTCATTAGGTGCCGACCAGGAATAGACACTTGCGTCGACTCATGACGTTGCTGATTGTTCATCATAAGTATCATTAAGTCTCTTATTTTACATATGTATTTATTGTTTTTATTTGGGTTTTTTATAATAATTAATGTGCTTTTTAGTAATGAAGTTTCTTTTAATATTTCGATAGGTTGTTGGAGCTTAAATGAATTATTTCAGAAAATTCAACGTCGGAATTTGGAACAAAGAATTGAAGAGAAATTTAGTTGAAGATTGAAGAAAATCTTGGTTCAAATAAGTGCTCCAAATTTGCCCTAAAAATCAATTCTATTCCAATTCTAGAAAAGAATATCATATGATCTATTT